>ERZ1031719.103-NODE-103-length-44102-cov-30.710491_pt1 | contig 44102 bp, 27 predicted proteins | sample MGYA00516702_ERZ1031719 | MGnify/ENA primary metagenome ERZ1031719 (study PRJEB33719, sample SAMN04261227) | wastewater metagenome | biome: rural village; feature: human; material: feces | host: Homo sapiens | place: El Salvador | collected 2013-01-07 ...
GTCCACTTAGGCATCCCCTTCACGACTCTCAAAGCCTCAGCATCAAGTTCCGGATTTATAGATCTGGCAATCTTGGCATGCGTAATGCTACCATCCTTCTGGACGATAAAGGTTACGATCACACGCCCCTGCTTTTTAGCCTTGACGGCTGAAGCCGGATACTTGATGTTTGCAGCCAGATACTTCAGCAGCACTTCCCGACCACCAGGAAATTGCGGCATCGTCTCCGGTATACAATCCCAATATCTTTTCTTCTTGGTTGTATCGGTTTGAGGCTTGGTTTTCACCTTATCTTCTGCTGCCTGCTTTGCTTGTTCTACAGCTTTAGCTTCTTCTACCTTAGCTTCCTCAGCTTTTGTCAATTCAGCTTCAGCAGCTGCTTTTGCTTCTTCAGCCTTTGCTTCCTCAGCTTTTATCAAAGCTGCTTCTGCAGTCTTGTCAGCTTCCATTTCTTCAGCCTCAGCTGGGTTCATCACCTCGATGACTTCCTTTGCCATCGGATTCGCCACAGCTACATCAGTATTCAAAGCCTGCTCAGCCTTCTGCTGAACCTCAGCCACTTCCGGAATCTGCTCGCCAATCTCACGAGCCACACTCTCGATGTTGCTCACCATGAGCAACACTCCTGCCAAAGGTGCGAAAAGGAGGTACTTCGCCTTGCCTATTTCACTTGTTCTACGTTTGTTCATCATTTTAATTCTTTTTTTAAGAGGTAATAAATTAAAATTATTAGCAATCTTGGTCGATTCATTCGGCTGTCGATATGCCAAACCTAGAAGGTGATACTGATAGGATTTGCGCGCGTTGCCATCAGATAAAACACTTTCATCGGCTAAATATTCCAAATTCATTCTTACTTCCTGCTTCATCAACCAGGCAAACGGATTAAACCAGCAGGCGATGGAGAAAAGCTCGGAGAAGAGGGTATCCAGGGAATGGAGACCCGAAACATGGGTGCATTCATGAACCATCACTTCATGCAACTGCCTACCCTCCAGGGTAGATGGATACATAAACACCCAGCGAAAGAAGGAGAACGGACTCCCCTCGCCCTTAAGCAGATGCACCATGATGCCTTCCACCTCCTGTTTCCGGGAAATAACCGCAAGGCGGATGATGCTGAAGAGCTGCCATACCAAACGCAATGAGAGAACCGCAACTCCTGCCCAATAGATGCACTGCAGCATATCCATCCAGGTTATGCTGGGAGCCTGAGCCTTTACAACCACCACGGGATAAAACGTGTCGGCATATACATTCGCCATACTCTCCATCGTAGGGGTATCGCGTACCCAATATTCCAGATTGAGCGCCGGAACAATCAGGGCGACGGCATAAATAAGCCAGAGGGTAAGGCGGCGAAGACCGAAGAAGGTATCGCGGCTCACCGTGAGGCGATAAAAGCCATAAAGCAGCACCAGGGCTACATTGATTTTTATAAGATATATTGCCATACAGTTTAAGTTTTTGTTTGAAATGAACTATTAGTTATTCTTCCGAACTCTCGATTTCTCTAATGATATCCTTGAGGTCCTCTGGACTGATTTTCTCATCCTTGGCAAAGAAGGAAACCATCTCCTTGAAAGAATTCCTGAAGTAATTGTTCACGAAACCCGACAGGAACTTCCGCTTGTAATCGCTCTCGGCGATAGCAGGCGAATAGACATACCCCTTGCCATCCCGCTTCGCCGTGACGTATTCCTTGCGCTTCAGATTGTTCACAATAGAAGCTACAGTGGTATAAGGTGGACGAGGTTCTGGCAACAGTTCCATAATCTGTTTCACGGCACATCGCCCCAACTGCCATATCCGAAGCATAATCTCTTCTTCCTGATTCGTCAATTTTTCCATCTTTCTATCTTTATTTTTTAATTTCAACATATTTGTTTCTAAATCACGCTGCAAAGCTACGAAAAATTCGTAGAACAACAAGAATAAGCACGTTAAAAAAGATAAAACCATTTATATTTTAACATTTTACGAACTCTTCGTAGATATTATATTTCTTGATACCTTGCGTTTTACGAGGGCCTTCAACGAGAAAGAAGCATACAAGGTTTCCATCGAACACCTCAGCGACACCAAGGAGCTGGCGGGCGGCAAGGCAAGCACCCTCGATTTCATAGGAATCAAGAAGGGCAAACCGGTATTGAGAATCGTAGAGATTGATTTTCTCAAGAATAAAAAGAATAAATAGCAGGAGAGTTTACAAATCACTCACAACTAAGGCAGGTTGGCAAGAACCTTCCCGTCAAATATAAAGACGAAAAATATCTGATTCAGATAGAACCATCAAAAGGTAAGGTGATCATCAGCCGATGACCATCTTACCTTTTTTAATACCATTTTTTTGCTGTCATTACAGTCAGGAATTATAGTCACTTACTTTTTAGTAATGAATTCCCTATCTTGATACACCTTTTTACTTTTCTGTACACAATAAAGATAAGATAAAGCATTCACCTGCGCTGCATCATCAGAGACCTTACTCAATCCCAAAACTTGACCAAATTCCTGATGGATTAATTTCTGTAATTCTACTGGCTTAAATGATTTCTTGAAATCATGCCCAACATTTATACGAAAAGATAATATTTCACCAGTACGTGGATGCACTGTCTTCTGAGAGGAAACACCAACCTTTCCCATGTCGTAAGACACTAAAAAAGGTACAGAGGCTGCATCGATTCCTGACTTGATGGAATTCAAATGAATTCTCAATTTAACTTTTGCCTTTGCCAAAGATTCATTCCATGATAAAATTCCCTTCTGCAAAGCCTCTTTATACTTATTAGGAACCAAACTATCAACATAGACCATACAAGCACACTTCGGCTGTAGCCTCATCACCAGAGAATCATCAACAACCGTATAAGGATTCTGTGAATAATCCTTGAAATGAATTGTCTGAATATCCAGACCCTCAGTAGCTAAGCGTATAGGCATATCCTTCTCCGGTAAGAGTCGGAGACAGATACTCAAATATAAGGGTTTACTTCCATTCGGCAAAATAATAGCCATACTGTTGAATGCATACTGCTCTGACTCTGCCTCATGGTATCTAACCACCTTCAGCACAACTTCTTCTCTTCCAGAAGAGTTCCCCTTCTGCGGAGAAATAACTTGAACAGAATTCAACTTACTCATATCTGGGTCCAACGAACGAACATCCGGGTACTGTGAATAACTCACCCATTCTTTTTCACCCTTCACAACATCAGTAATATCAATAATCGGATTGCCTTCTTTGGATATAGCGACTGCAGGATATTCCTCACCAGCAACAGGCACATTAGAAGCTCTGAATGCATCCCAGTATGTACTTTTCCTATCCATGATGCGCTCAGTATAGAACGGTTGAAGAAACTCAACGGTCATCGAATCTGGTATGGACAAACGCACTACACCCAATGAATTGACAGAACGGTTGATCATACCAAAGCCATAATCTATCTGCCCACTTACCTCTATCTCACGACCGTTCCACTTTCTTGGGAATTCCATATAAACACGATTACCTTCCTGATAAACAGGAAAAGCGCCATCCGTCTTTTTCATATTTTCCGATAAGAATTCAGCAAATGGCTTAGGAACAACTGTTTGTTTTTCTTCTCCCATAACCTGTAGCAGGCTAAAAGAAGAGAATAAGAAAAACATAATTAAAAAGCTTTTATAATGTTTCATCATTTGATTATGAGTCAATATTAAATGATATTTATATCTTTTTCTGGTCTAAAATAGAAGACTGAATATGCGCCTGGATTACCAGTTCTTATAAGCAGTCTCCATCTTTTCCTTCATCGTTTTCACCTCAGTCAATAGCGTCTCCAATGTTTTGACAAGAATCTCATCCTTCTCTTTTGCCTTGGCTTTCTCTATTCGCTCCATTGCATAATCGAAATGCTGTTGTTGCTCTGATTTAAAATGTTTGATTTCCTTCTTTCTATCTACATGAAGATGTGACATGATTTTGGAATCAAAAAGCCAACCGGGAGGAGTTACCACATAATCTTGCAAGAATTTCAAGACTTTTTGTGTATATTCAGGGGTATCATAATGATTATCACCATAATAATAACCACCCAGATGTGCAAACACATGACCAGTCCAGAGGTTATAATGCTCTATCAAAGCCTTATACCGTCCTTCCATCACTTGCTCTTCCAAGTTCGTTTTCGGATTCCAGATATCAAGAGAACATAAGTATTTGAGATTTTCGATACCACAACTGTTGATAGCCACATGGTCATTACCCAAGTCTTCTTGTTGCGAACGGATATCCCGAGCATCATAGAAAGCTAATTCTGGACATTCCTTTTTCTTTTGCTCATACCATTTCCATCTGGCATTTTCTTGCTCTTCTGGTGTATTACCTTCAAACTCCCGATACCCCCATTCTATTGCCCAACGGTCGTATTCACCCAATTGAATACGGCGATTGCGAAGCGCTACATGATCACCCGGACGAAGAGCATAGTTGAAACGTACATAGTCCATAATAGAACTACCCATACCATGCTTGTCCAGATAATCATTATCACGGAGATTGTCTATAGAAGCATGGCTACTACCACTATGATTGTGCTCTAATCCCAAACTGTGCCCCACCTCATGGGTTATCACCATCTTCAAGAGTTCACATTGCAAAGACTCTGGCAAAATAATCTTACGAGCCTCTGGATCAACAGCACCGCATTGAGCAAAATACCAATTCTGTACGATATTCATCACACTGCTGAATACTCCAACATGACAACCATTGATTTCTCCGCTTCTTCCCTCACAGGGCGTAGGACCATAAGCATTACTCGTGCCCGATATCTTCCAGGAGATATAAGGATATCTGCTATCATACATACAGAAATCAGGATCTTCCTTCGGTGTAGGTGCCAAACGGGCATCAATGGCATTTTTAAAACCTGCCTGTTCGAACGCAGGACGCCATTCACGGACCGCCTCAATGATACACTTCTGATACATCTTCGGGAACTGCCGATCTACATAGAAGATGATAGGATGCACCGGTTCCACCAATTCTCCCCTGCGATACCGTTCTCTATCCTCAGGACGGATTTCCAATCGCCAACGCTTAATGACAGGAAGGCGACTTCGGATACCATCTGCAGAAAGCACAAACTTGTTGATTTCAAAAAACGATTTTCCGTCACCACGTTTCACAGATATAGGCTGTTTAGGCATAAGACTGATACAGACTCCAGTTTCCCAAATGCCCTGATAATTCTGGATTGGCTTACCAGGAAGAGGCATTGCTAAATTACTGTAGGTGCGCGACATACGCAACAGAATACAATCATTTTTCCCTTTCACATCGAGAATGCGGTCTTTCTCCTTATTCCGCATGCTGATCTTCATGTCGTAATAAGCAGGTTCCATGCCAAAGAGGGTAAAGTTCTTCAATGTATTTCCTATCTCTATAAGCGTATGCCCATTGCTTTCCTGTATGACAGGCAAACGCTTGTAGAGACGCTCCTGCGGAGTGAGCATCGCTATCTTAGAAAAAACACTTGTAGAATCTGCCAGTATCCACTTATGCTGCGGATCCGTCATATACACCTCCCCATCTTGTTTACGAAGCGAAAAGAAAAGGGGGCCGATGAGGTCACCTGCATAACCATACTTTGTTTCACTACTTCGGTTTGGATTTTCGGGAGCACTCAAAATGGTAGTAGTAACACTGTACTCACGGCCGAAAAGCGAATCAGGAATCGACCAGTACATCTTACCATCAGACTCAAAAGTATCAAACATTCCTTTTGTCAACTTCGCATCAGCAGGAAGAGTACCAACAAACGGATTCTGCCCGCTCGCTATGAGCGAGCAGGCAGAACTAAATACTATAGATAATAATATTCTTATTTTCATCATGGATTATTCTCAGTCATTAAGATGATCTCAAAACAAATCTTGAGATTATTCATAATTATAAGAGATATCTACAATCTTGCCAAATCTATTATTAGCATCCTGGAAAATGTAAGAAGCATTTTCACTCCTATCTACATCACCCGCAATAGTCAGTTTCAATTCGCCCAGCAAACCCTGACCTGCAGAAGTATTGATACCGAATCCGAGAATCATGCCATTACCATTTTCTGCATCCTCAGGGTCGCGGAATTTCAGGCAAGCAATCTTGGCATTAGCATCAGCGTCATAACTGTAGATTTTCTCAATCTTCTGACGCTCCATATCTATACGATACACGCTATTACCTGCAGCCATGAAAATGAAGTGAGCAGAATATGCTTGAGAAGCTGCAAATTTGGCAGTTTTCAAATCGATGGAAGGATCCAGATCGATTGTATATTTTCCTGCACAAAGCGGATCATCCGCATTGCTGAAACGGAAAACTGTAATCTGTGAAGCCCCTTCACTTGCCATAACGGCATAAGCATAGTTACCATTATCTCCGCCACGCAAGATATCAAGTATCTGCAGAGACGCATCTACATTGCTTGGATCAAAGGCATAATTACCGTCGGCATCCTCAGACAAATCACGGAACACCAATGGCTTTTTGTCCTTCCATTGGGAACCCTTACGATAATACTGAGAATAGTAGTAGGATGTGCCGAAATAATCCATCATAGAAGAAAAAGCACTACCGATGCGGAAGCGATGAGTTGCTGGATTATATGCCAGGACATAATTACTGAAAGTAGCAGAACATGTAGGTAGAAATGCTACTTGTTCTTCCTCACCATCGGAATTAACCTGCTTATCATAAACGGAATATGGAACACACCATCCGTCATCGTATGCGAAATAAGCCTTTTTGTCCGTCACAAACATCTCACCCTTCTTGTCCATTTTATAATAAGACAAATTGACTGGTACATTGTTAAGTGCATTCTCAAACAGAATTTTATTAGTACCATACTTCATGGTGAGCGTACTTGGAGAATATGTTGCAATATTCTTATCCGTGGCAATTGTCAGGTTGGCAAACTTCGTTCCACCCATAGAACCATAACCATAATTACCCTTGGCAGCAATAGCCAATGGCTTACCCTCAAGAGCAAAAGATTCACCTGTTTCTGACTTAAACACGTCAGCATAGGCAAAGAAGCCATCTGGATTACCCTCAATAGCTCCTACAATGCCCTTCTGATCGGCATCTTCCTGAAGCACAAACCAAGCAGGATTCAAAGGCTTGACTACAGCAACCTTGCCCAACTGATACCATTTCTGACCTGTGGTCTTATCGGTAACAATGAGCATCATACCAATACTCTCTGGATTATTGGGTTCAACTTCTACCTGACAAATCTTTCCTATAGAATAATCCGTATAGTCAGCAAGACGCATAGAACCAATCTTAGCATCCTTATTCAGTTTTTTCCATTCGAAAGTAAGATTGTCTTCATTCTCAGCAAGAGTTTGGGTCAACTCAGGCGTCAACGTAACTGTAGCAGGGTTCTCCTTTGGCATACGGATTTTTGCCTCAGGGATTTCCACCTTCATATCGTTCACTGCATGATAATCATAGTTGCCCTTGTCATCATAGCAGCTCTGGACGAGCGTCATAGACACCAGGCCCAGAATATATAAATATATTTTTTTCATGATTTACTTTTTTTTTATTCTTCTTCATCTGGGAAGATATCTTTACCATTCTCATCAAGTATTGGACCATGCTCCGCTTTATAAGCCTTATAGGCTGCATCCAGTTGCAGGATGGCAGCATTAGCCTCATCATCATCGTATGCATAACCATCAGGAGTAATGAAAGAATCAAGTGTTCTTCCCCATACGTCCATCATATAGCAATACTTGATAGGACTGAAGTCACCTACACCCAACCAAGACCAGTCGCTCCATGTCTCAGGCTCTGTAATATCCCAAACGTAGTTGACCTCTACCGAATTATCCTCTACAAATCCTTTTTCAAACTGATGGTTTGGATTGGTAAGATCAAATTCCAGATTACAACCATAGGTTTTTCTACCTGTCTTATAGGCAGGACGCTTAACCTTGAAATATACATACTGGCATACAGTATCAAGAGCTGAATAAGTATATTTGTCATCCAACTGAATGTCAAGGGTATTGGCATAGGAACTGTTATCTGTCTTCTTGATGCAGAAATCACGATTGGCAGTAAGCAAATCACCCATAATTCTCACACGTACACTATCACGGCGATAAGGGTCTGTTTTCATCTTCACATAGTCGCTATCGCGCAATTCACTATAAATTGTACGATAGTCGAAGTTGATGCGAGCTTCCTGACTGTACATGTCAATTTCTTCTTTCGAACAACTGGTAAGACTCAAGAACAGTGCCAGCGCCGACATATAAAACAATATTTTTTTCATATTTTTCAATCTTCTTATTTTGTAGTATTATTGCCAAAGATCTTTTCATTGTCTGGCAATGGCATCTGATATTCTTTACTGGTCATATTGGCTACACCACAACCATAGTAGGTGGTATAGTGATGAGCTTTCAGGAAGAAGAACAACTGACCTTCAGCATAGTACTCCTTGCGATATTCCTTCATGATTTCATTAATACGACGAGTCTGCTGTTTGTTTTCTTCAGAAGTAGCATCCTTGTCATCATAACCCAATGTATGAATTTCATCGCTATATGGAATACCGCGTGAGAGTCTGACTGTATTCAGAGCCTCTGCACTCGTTTCTGCATTTGGAGCACACTCAGCAATGATATAGTACATCTCCGGTAAACGAATCAATGGAATTGCATCTGCACCGCTATATAAATATGTATTTGCCAAAGGAGCCTGATTATACTTCAGACAGAATGCATACTGATGACTCTCGTCCCAGTTGAATGCAACCACATTCTGGCGCCAGTCAGAAGTGATACCTTCATACACCTTAGTAAACATATCTGCAGTCATACCATAACGCTGCTGTACACTTGTATTTTCCATATCCATACTGTTGCTGATAAGCGTATTGTTCAACTGATTTACAGAGAGACCGAAAATCTGCTCACCATAACGGATGGAATTGTAATTGGATGCTGTCTGACTCTTATACAGAGTAAAGTACTTGTTGGCATCGATAACCTCCTGAGCATACTGAACAGCAAGGTCATTCTGACCAGCATAGCAATACACACGAGCCATCATCGCCTTGACAGCATAAAGATTCATACGGAACTCACGATTTGAAAGGAAGTCTGTACGCTTATCTATATCTGTATGGAAATCACATGGATCATTATCTTTCAAGAGAGCCTCAGCTGCCTTCAGGTCTTCCAAGATTTTCTCTACCACCTGATTAGCAGGCAAAACCGGTGTCGGTTCTTTATCGTAAGTAGTCTTGTATGGTATAGCTGCATCTGTAGGATGCTCACTATAAATTGGACCGAAAAGACGCAAGAGATCAAAATAGATGAAAGCACGCAATCCCAATGCTTCTCCCTTGATACACTCATAGTAATGTGGGGTCTTCAATACATCTCGATGGGTCTCAATATTCTGCAGCAGATTGTTCAGGTTTGCCACTACATTATACATCTCAAGATAGAGATTATCCTTCTTACTCAAAAACTGGTTGGTATAATCGAATACAATAGCCTGGTTGTACACGCTATTTGTATTATAACCAGGATAATCACAGTATAGACCCGCCAATTCATCCAGATAACCATATTTCATGTCACCTGCATAAAGATTAGCAGTACCCAACTTCAGGTAAGCGCCCGTAAGGATATCCTTGAATCCAGACTCCGACTCAAACATCTTGTCGGCAGGGATTCTGTCCTTTGGTGATACATCAAGCCAATCATTGCAGGAAGTCAAACCTCCCATCAAGACTGCGAACACCAATATATAGAAATATTTCATCATAATTATATTCGTAATTTATTGATTAGAATGCTACGTTCAATGAGAAAGTAAATTGGCGGGAGAATGGATAGTCGAGACCACGCTCACGCTTTACCGATGAGAGGTAAAAGAGGTCTTCCATAGTGAAGCCCAACTTAGCAGATGTCAACCCCCAGTTTTTGAGGAACTTAGTATTCTTGGTATCTGCACGATAGTAGAATGAAAGGGTGCTGCCCTGGAATACATTCTCATCCATCACAAAACGGGAGGTTGCCTTGGTACCCTGACCATGAGGGTTGAGTGCACGGAACTGGGAATGGTCACCAGGCTTCTGCCAACGCAACTGTGTCACACGACGGTCGGCATTATAAACCAAGTCGGCATTCTCTACCTTGTCAACCAAAGTCTGGTTATATACCTGTCCTCCAAACTTATAATGGAAACTTACATCCATTCCCCATCCCATATAAGTAAAGGATGAGTTGATATAACCCTGCCATGTAGGCTCTGTATTACCCATTGGTACGGCATCCACACCACTATAGTTGGAAGCACTTGTCAATTCTCCATTACGCTTTACAAGAACTTCATCGCCAGACGCTGGGTCAATACCGAGAGAAGGAACAACCCAAATACTGGACATAGAATAACCTTCCTCATAACGTGGTAAAGGACTGTCCGTCAGATTCTTGGTACTCAACTCGTTAATATGGCGCATAGCCTCTGAAATTTCTACGAGTTTATCCTTGTTGTGAGAACCATTTACGGTAATTGTCCAATAAGACTGCTTAGCTGCATTACGGTATGGGATTCCTGAGAGACTGATTTCCCATCCCTTATTCTCTATCTTACCTACGTTCTCTGGATAACTGGTGAAACCGACAGATGGAGCCAATGTCACATTGGTCACCAAGTTATTGGTTACCTTGTTATAGTGTTCGATTCTTGCTGTGATACGATGATCGAGGAAACCCAACTCCAATGCAAGGTTGGTATTCTTGGTTGTCTGCCACTTCAGATTCTCATTATGCATCGCCATGATTTCTGCACCTGTACCATCAGAAGACAGATAAGGCAGAAGCAATGAATAGTTATAGTAGCTATGAGCCTGATATGGTGAGAAGCCCTGCGCACCAGTTGTACCATAAGTACCACGGATCACAAAGTCAGAAAGCCATGGAATATCCTTGAAGAAAGCCTCCTTCTTTACATCATAACGAAGACCGGCAGACCAGAATGGTGCCCATCTATTGTTGGTACCAAACTCAGAAGAACCATCCAGACGGACATTGAAATCTACAGAATATTTATAAAGATAAGAATAACCGGCACTGAGCACCCAACCGATAGAGCGACTTGTATTCTCGCTTCCCGTCACCTTATCATTGTATTTCTTACCGAAGAGCAGGTCATCCATATTATCATTTGGGAAACCAGTCACATAAGTTCCATAAGAATCAGTACTGTTCTCAAGAATACTCATGCGGGCATTGGTAGTAATGTAATGATCCTTAATCTGCTTATTCCAACTGGCAGTCAAATCCACGCCCCAATTTACAGCCTCATTCTGTGTACGGCGATAATCACCTTTCAATGTCGGATCTGTAATTCCATCAAAAGCAGTATGCTGTGCAGGACGGAACACGTCATGATGTCCCACACTCTTAGAGAGTGAGAAAGCACCTTCAAAACGAAGTTCATTGGTAGGATTGTATTCTACTTTGAACAATTCACGCACAGAGAAGTTCTTGCTCTTATCCTTGCTGTGGAAAGTTGTGTTATAAAGTGGGTTAGGATAAGAGGCGGTAGCAGAGTTGGTGGCAGAGAAATCATCAAGCATCTTCTTCATGTTACCATTCTCGTCGTATGGAGTCAGATATGGATTCAATTTTGTGTATTCGCTGAAACTTCCATAGTTAGACTCATTAGCAGTAGAATTTTCGAGAGTGATACTGTTTTTCAACAATACCTTCTTCATGCGATACTGGAAGTCGAGCATACCGGTAAGTACATCACGACCACTATTTTTCATCACACCAGGTGAGTTATTGTAACCAACATACATACGATAACGCAAAGCCTCATCACCACCCTCCAAGGTTACAGTATGACGCTGCTGTACGGATGTACGCAATGGCTTGCTGAGCCAATATGTATCTACACCAGAGAGAACGTTTTTAAGTTTAGACTGGTAGAGATTCCATCTATCAATCGTTTCACCACCATCAGTATAGACTCCAGCCTTATATTCTGCATCCAGTTTCTCACGAGCATTCATCAGATTATAGCCTGTCAGGTCTGGTGCCTCGATGCGCATCTCACCACCATATGTAACCCAAATTTTACCTGGCTTAGGAGTTTTACTTTCGATTACAATAACTCCATTTGCTGCTCTGGAACCATAGATAGCAGTAGCAGCAGCATCTTTCAAGACAACAATCGATGCGACACGATCAGGGTCGAGGTCTGAAAGAGTCTGTACGGAGATTTCAAATCCGTCCATGATAAGAAGCGGCTGATTGGCATAAGTCTCATATTCTCCCTGTACAGCCTGTACATCAGAAGATGTCGTACTCAAATCCATACTGGCACCACCACGCATACGCATATCAGGAAGACTGTTTGGATTTGAACCAGCCAGATTATTCTCCATGATATTCAAACCTGGAGCCATTGCTGCTATAGACTTCGCAATATTGTTTGTACTGAATTTCTTGAGATCTTCTCCCTTGATAGTTACTGCCGAACCCGTAAAACCTTCTTTTTTACGGTTGAACATACCAGTAACCACCACATCATCAAGGTGCTTACTGTCTGATTGCAGCGTTACCTTCATGTTAGCAGAAGGGGTTGCAAAAGCCGTTACCAAACCGATATAAGAGATTTTCAACTTGCTATTAGCTGGGACGTTTGACAACTGGAAACATCCGTTTTCATCTGTTATAGCTTGTGCCTGTCCACCTCCTACCATAATGCTGGCGCCTATAACAGGCATACCATCTTCGGCAGAGATTACGACTCCTTTTACAGTAGAGAGGATTGTACCTCCACTCAACTCTTTTGCATTTTGGTTTGTTCCTGTTTGCTGTGCCCTGGCATACTGCGCAGACCCCACAACAGAGAGCATGGCCAAAGTTGCAATCATCATGTGATTTTTTCTCATGAACCTTGTCTTTAATAAATTATACTCGTTGATATGTTATTATTTTCTCGTTGACTTATGAAAGTGACCAATAGATTTTTCTCAGTGCAAAGGTAATATTTTTTAAGAGAAATCAAGCAAAAATTCCAAAATAAACGAATAATTAAATAAAATTAATAAAAATCGCCTACATTATTCGGTCTTTAAGAATACACAAACAAGTTATTTGCTATATCGAAACAAGTTATTTAAGGGTCGCCAATAAGTCACTTAGAGGTCGTAAACAAGTCACTTAGAGGTAAGCGTATCCTGCGTCACTTTTGTCACCCATACGACACCAAGAAAATATTTTACATTATTTGCCGTAGGCTTTCTTTTTATTCATATTTCTCTTAATTTGCAGGAATTTTCCAATGCCATACGAATCAACTATAATTGTGATACGAAGCTCTTACCGACATAACAGTTAATCTTTGTAACAGATTTGTAATATTCTGCAAACTTCACATACGTTTTAAAGCGGGATGGTGTGTCATAAGTCTGTGACGCACCCTCTTTTTTCTTAATACCTCGCGTTTGCCAGGTATCAAGAATAGTCTGGTTTTCCCGTGCCATTAAACATTTTTATACCGGTTTTTCTTGGCATAACCATTTTTTCTCTGTATCTTTGCAAAAAGTTAAGCTGCAGAAGTCAAGTAAGTACGAACATTCAAAAAGTATCGGATATGACAAATTATAATCTCAGAAAGCTGCCAGCAGGCATCCAGTCGTTCAAGAAAATCAGAGAAGAGAACTATCTCTATGTTGATAAGACCGACATTATTTGGAAATTAGTAACCAACGGCTATACGTATAATTACCTGAGCCGTCCTCGCCGATTTGGCAAGTCATTGCTTGTCGATACGCTACAGTCGTACTTCGAAGGAAAGAAAGAACTCTTCGAGGGATTGAAAATCATGTCATTAGAGAAAGAATGGAAATCATATCCCGTTGTTCGACTCGACATGAGCATGGCTGATGCCACCCCCGAAGGCATCAAGGCTTACTTTGACGAGACCTTCGCCAAATACGAAGCCCAATATGGCATCACACCAAGATCCCTGACCGCTCTGTCAAACCGATTCAAGAACATCATCGTTGCAGCATACGAACAGACCGGCCTGCAGGTTGCCGTGCTCATTGATGAGTATGATGCACCCCTACAGCACTCCTGGATGACTCCGGAACACAAGGCATGCACGGAAGTATATCGCACCGTGTTCTCTGTGCTTAAGAATGCTGATGAATACGAAAAGCTTGTCTTTATCACGGGCATCACCAAGTTCACCCAGATTTCATTGTTCTCGGTACTCAACAATCTTTCCAACATCAGTTTCTTACCAGAATATACCCCAATCTGCGGTATTACAGAAGAGGAAATTTTGGAGAATTTCATGCCAGAAATTGAAAAAATGGCAACACGTAACAAATGGTCAGTACAGGAAACCCATGATAGATTAAAGGCTTATTACGACGGATACCACTTCTCAGAAGAAAACATGGTGGACATCTATAATCCTTATAGCCTGGTCAATGCACTACAGCAATCCAGATTGAGTAATTTCTGGGCTGCATCGGGCGCCACCTCTCTCATCCCTAAGTTTGTAAACAATGCCGAATTGCGCTTAGGCGATTTCGACCATTGCCGCATCCTGCGAAATATACTGGAGCAATCTGATGTAACAGGCGGTGGAGCTGCCCTGTTCCTATATCAGTCGGGCTATCTCACCATCAAGGACAGCGATGAATTCGGCTACGTCTTGGGATTCCCTAACGAGGAAGTGAAGCAAGCTCTCTATGAGATGGTACTCCCAGCCTTAACCTTGCGAGAGGAAGGCGATAGCCAGTCATTGCAAGCCAATCTGTACTACCAGTTAGGAACAGGTCAGTTGGCTGAAGCCATGAAATCAATGAAGGCTCTCATTGCCGATGTGCCATATAGCAACAAGAAGCTTGCCTCCATGGATATGGAAGAACGCTACCGCCTCATCATCAGCACCATCCTCAATGCCATCGGACTGAAGGTTGAAGTGGAGCACATGCTCGCCACAGGTAGAATTGATATCCTCGCCACAACTTCGAGATATATCTATGTAATAGAATTAAAGCTGAAGAACAATGGTGGTAAGGAAGCTGCCGTCAAGCAAATCATCACGAACCAATATCTAGAGCCGTTCAAGGCTGACAAGCGAGAAGTGATAGGACTGGGAATTGAGCTGGATGATGAAGGAAAAGGATTGCAGGATTGGGAAAAAGTATAAAGAAAAAAACAAGAATAAGGAAAAGACAGAAACAAAAGATAGAGAAAAGACTATAACAAGCAAAAGATGACCTCACGTTTTGCGAGGTCATCTTTTTTATTAGCGATTCCTTGACTTTTTGGCAAAACACCTAACATATTTGTACTATTTTACTTTTTTAAGGACCATAAGACAGATGTTATTGAGTATTTTTCACTATCTTTGCATCCGAAGAAATAAACAAAGAAGTAATAATCAATAAGGAAAACTTAAAAACCAACAACAATATGGACAAGATACTAAAAACGCAATTTGTCGGATTTTCCTTTGCATTGGCTCTGCTGTCATCTCTCGGCAGTCAGGCTCAGTCGCATTCTGGTGCACTGTCGCTCCCTACCCCTACTCAGGAAGCCAAACCGGGTGTAAGATGGTGGTGGATGGGATCTGCTGTAGATAAAGAGAACCTAAAGTGGAACCTCGACGAATATGCCAAGGCTGGCATTGGAGCCGTGGAAATCACGCCACTCTATGGTGTGCAAGGAAATGACAAGAATAACATTCCGTATCTCTCTCCGAAATGGATGGAGATGCTCAAATTCGTAGAAGAAGAAAATAAGAAGGTAGGTATTGAAACCGACATGGCTACTGGTACCGGCTGGCCTTTTGGTGGTCCTTGGGTGCCTATCAGCGAAGCAGCATGCAAGGCGGTGTTCGTAGATACTATCGTTGACGTGAAACAGAAATTGATGGAGATTGAATTCAACGTTCCTCAGAAAGAGCGTGACTTTGCCAAGCTGAAACTCATCAAGGCATATCCAGTTGAGGGACAGAACAGGAAAAAGCGTGTCATCGCTCTCTACGAAAGCCGCACCCGACAGAAGGTGAAACGTGCTGCACCGGGCGGAGAAGGATACGTCATCGACCACTTTGACTCCACTGCCGTGGCTAATTATCTGGCACATATCGATAGTGCCTTCGTTGCCAACAAGACTCCTTATCCACATACCTTCTTCAATGATAGTTATGAGGTATATGGTGCCAACTGGACTCCTAACCTGCTGACAGAATTTGAGAAGATGCACGGATATAAACTGCAGGACAAGTTCCCTGAATTCCTTGATGGTGATGCCGTGGTGGTAAGCGATTACCGTGAAACATTAGGCGATATGCTGCTCCATAACTTCACCGAACAGTGGACCAAGTGGGCAAACAAGCGTGGTGCCATCACCCGCAATCAAGCTCATGGTTCACCAGCCAACCTCATCGACTGTTATGCCGCCGTAGATATCCCTGAGATAGAAGGATTCGGTCTTACTGATTTTGGCATCAAGGGCTTACGCAAGGATCCGGGCAAGACCCGTCCTAATTTCAGCGACCTCAGCATGCTCAAATATGCACCATCTGCCGCCCATATCACAGGCAAGAAATATACCTCCAGCGAGACCTTTACCTGGCTCACCGAGCACTTCCGCACTTCCCTGAGTCAGATGAAACCAGATATGGACCTCATGTTCTGCGCAGGTGTGAACCATATGTTCTTCCATGGTGCAGCCTACTCGCCTAAAAACGACCCATGGCCAGGATGGAAGTTCTATGCATCGGTGGATATGAGTCCGACCAACAGTATCTGGCGCGATGCACCGGAACTGATGAAGTACATCACCAACTGCCAGACCTATCTGCAGTGGGGACAGCCCGACAACGACTTTCTGGTCTATCTGCCAGTAAGAGATATGTGGCGCAAGGATACCAAGAACTGGTTGATGCAGTTCGACATCCACTCCATGGCGAAGAAAGCACCGGAATTTATCAAGGTGATTCTCGACATCGACAAGGCTGGTTTCGACTGTGACTACATCAGCGACAAATACCTGCGCACCTGTACCTTTAAAAACGGCATGATTGAAACAGCTGCCGGAACCCGATATAAAGGTATCATCATTCCTGGCAACAACATCATGCCAAGCGACGTGATTCAGCACATCTCCGACTTGAAGGCGCAAGGAGCCAAGATTATCAAGGGCGACAACATCAAGGCGATGGAACAAGCTGCAAAACCGGAGATGATGAAAAAGAACCTGGGCTTGAAGATGATCCGCCGCAACAACAGCATCGGTCATCATTACTTCATCGCCAACCTCACCGGCAAGGATATCACTTCTACCGTAGCACTGGCTATAAACGAGAAGAACGGTATCTGGTATAACCCTATGACGGGCAAATATCATGAGGCTTCGTTCAGCGATAAAGACATCCAGCTGAACCTGAAGAGTGGCGAGAGCCGTATCCTCATCACATCGAACAAACCTGTAAATGAGTGGAAGCTCGGTTCTAAGGTAAAGGTAGGCGGCAAGGAAACCATCACTGCTGCTGACAGCAAGACCATCGACCTGACCGCCAATGCCTGGAAACTGTCATTCACAGAGGAGGCTCCTAAGATGGGCGAGGTCTTCAATCTCAAGGGCTTGAAGAGTTGGGAAAATCTCAGCGAAAAGGCTAAGGTGATGATGGGAACAGGTGTTTATGAAACCACCTTCAAACTGTCAAAGGATGATGCACAGAAACAGTGGGCTATCGACTTAGGTGATGTCCGTGAAAGTGCACGTGTCTATATCAATAATAAATATGTGGGCTGCGCATGGGCGGTACCATATATCCTCAACTGCAAAGATGCACTGAACAAGGGCAAGAATACCATCCGTATCGAGGTAACCAACCTGCCTGCCAACCGCATAGCAGAACTCGACCGACAGGGTGTGAAATGGCGCAAGATGAAGGAAATCAACGTGGTGGACATCAACTACAAGAAGACCACTTACGAGAAATGGACTCCTGTACCAAGCGGACTCAACAGTTCAGTAAAACTCGTGGAATTGAAAAATTATAATCATTAATCAATTAGTACAAATGAAGAAACTAATCCTGACAAGCCTCTGCATTCTGATGGGCATGACCGCTGTGTCTGCCCAGAATGCAACCGTGAAAGCAGCAGCAGTAAAAGCAGCATCTGACAAGGAATCCTTGAAGAAGGAAATCCTGGAAGTTTCACAACGCACCAACAACTACTTCATGGCGAAGTACAGTGACCCAACTCTCGACACCTACGTCAAGAAGGTACGTACGAGCAACCTCTGGACCCGTGCCGTATATTACGAAGGTTTGATGGCGCTCTATGAGATAGACCCTCAGCAGCGCTACCTCGACTATACCGACCGCTGGGCAGACTATCACAAGTGGACAGCCCGTGGCAGCGTGAATGATACTGATGCCGACAACCAGTGTTGCCAGCAAACCTATATCGACCGCTATATCCAGACTGGCGGCAAAAAGGATTTGAGTAAGGTAAAGGAGAACCTCGACCATCAGATGAGCACCAACCGTGTTTCATACTGGACATGGATTGATGCGATACAGATGGCTATGCCTGTCTATGCCAAATATGCTAAGTTGACCGGTGAGAAGAAATACCTCGACTATGCAATGAACTCCTACAAGTGGAGCCGTGATACCTTGGCTGGCGGTCTCTTCAATAAGAAAGAAGGACTCTGGTGGAGAGACAAAGACTATGTGCCACCTTACAAGGAGAAAGATGGCAGCAACTGCTATTGGAGCCGCGGAAACGGTTGGGTATATGCTGCATTGGTACGCGTGATGCAGACCTTGCCAAAGACTGATAAGAACTACCTGTACCTGAAGAAAGACTTTATCTCTATGAGTAAGGCGATATTGAAGTGCCAGCGTGAGGATGGATATTGGAACGTTAGCCTCGTTTGTCCTGCCAACTATGGTGGTCCTGAAATGACCGGTACAGGTCTCTTCCTTTATGGTATGGCATGGGGTGTGCAGCAGGGTATCCTGCCAAGAGCTACCTATCAGAAAGCAATGGATAAAGCTTGGAAGGCATTGGCTGCATCGGTTCACGAAGATGGTTTCATCGGATACAACCAGGGCACAGGTAAGGATCCTGCTGCAGGTCAGCCTGTCACCTTTACTTCTGTTCCTGACTTCGAGGACTACGGTACTGGTTGCCTCCTGCTCGGTGCGGCGGAGTATTACAAGCTTTTAAAGGTAAAAAGGTAAAAAAGTAAAAAGGTAAAAAGAGCATTCTTGCTCTTAAAGGTAAAAAGGTAAAAAAGTTATGAGAAAATATATCTGGCTGATGGCCTGCTTGGTGGCTTTTGCGCCACTAAGCACCAATTCCGCCAAGAAACTGAAGAAAGCGAAAAAGGCACAGACTGAACTCTGGCCTGACGGCACGAAGATGGATGCCTGGTTCTGCAATGCACAGAAGGTGAATGTAGATACCCTTGGCAAGAAATACGTGATTACCGATTATGGTGTCAAGAACGACAGTACCCTGATTCAGACTCAGGCTATCCAGACTGTCATCGACCAGGCTGCAAAGGATGGCGGTGGTGTCATTGTCGTTCCTGCTGGTACCTATCAGAGCGGTGCCCTCTTCTTCCGTCCGAAAACCCATCTCTATCTTGAAGAAGGTGGTAAACTGAAAGGTAGTGACCGCATAGCCAACTTCCCTGTCTTGGAAACCCGCATCGAGGGGGAAACCTGCAAGTATTTCTCAGCCTTCATCAATGCAGATAAGTGTGATGGTTTCACCATTGCCGGTAAAGGAACCATCGACGGTAACGGCTATCACTACTGGGAAGAGTTCTGGATCCGTCGTACCTGGAATCGCCAGTGTACCAACAAGGATGCCCAGCGTCCACGCCTCGTATATATCAGTAATTCGAGCCATGTGACCATACAGGATGTCCACATCCAGAACAGTCCTTTCTGGACCAATCACATCTATCGTTGCGACCATGTTCGCTTCTTGGGATGCACCATCTTCGCTCCTACCAGTGGCATGCGAGCACCAAGCAGTGATGCTATCGATATCGACGTATGTCACGACGTATTAGTGGAAGGCTGCTTCATGAGCGTAAATGATGATGCCATTGCCATCAAGGGCGGTAAGGGAACCTGGGCAGACAAGGCACCTGAGAATGGACCTGTCTATAATGTACTCATCCAGAACTGCAACTATGGTAGAGTGCATGGTTGTCTGACTTTGGGCAGTGAGAGTGTGAAAGACCGCAACATCGTGTTGCGAAACATCAAGGTGGGCAATGCGCAGCGCGTACTCTGGTTGAAGATGCGCCCTGATACTCCTCAACACTATGAGTATGTAACGGTAGATAACATCACAGGCACCACAGGCAGTTTCTTGGTTGTCCGCCCTTGGACTCAGTTCTTCAAACCAGGCGACCGCAAGGATATGCCACTCAGTCAGTGCAACAACATCACCATCAAGAACATCCAGATGGATTGCGACAACTTCTTTGATGTGGGCACCAGCGACAAGTATCGTCTGGTGGATTTCACCTTCGAGAATATCCAATCTACGGATAAGAAAATGGCTTTCAATAAGGATGTCATTGAAAACACAACCGTGAAGAATGTCAATATCACGCCAAGGGAAAAGAGCAACGGCTTGAAGACTACCGGCGATGCTGATGGATTGAAATAAAAGAAATAAAATAAGAAGAATAAATAAAAAGAGAAAAACAGCATATCTTCCATTGATGGTTGATATGCTGTTTTTCTATTGAGGACTTTCGTCTTCCTATATCACGGAAAATTCCGTTCGGGGTTTTATATCCACTATGCCCAACTCTTATCAAAATCTTCACCGTCGAAGGCAAGCCAGTTCTTGATAATCGTCCTACCCTCTGGAGTCAGTACACTTTCTGGATGGAACTGGATACCATGGATATCATAATGCTTGTGCTTCAAACCCATGATGCAACCGTCATCGCTCACTGCTGTCACATCAAGACACTCTGGGAAATTTGTTCTATCCACTACCCATGAATGATAACGACCTATCTCTATACGCTTAGACATACCAGCAAAAATAGGATCATTACCAAACTGAGTACAAGGAGTAGCAACTCCATGATATACTTCAGAGAGATTGGTAAGTTTGGCGCCAAAAGCCTCACCTATCGCCTGATGACCCAGACAGACACCCAACATTGGTTTTCTGCCAGCATAAGTCTTGATGACATCCATCAGAAGACCTGCCTCTGAAGGAATACCAGGTCCCGGACTCAGGATGATCTTGTCGAAACGGTCCAGTTCGCGCAATTGGAACTGATCGTTGCGGAATACCGTCACCTCTGCACCTAACTCTTTTACCAGATGAGCCAGATTATAGGTGAAGGAATCGTAATTATCTATGATTACTACTTTCATTTCTTGTCATTTAAAATGTGTTTACAACTGCTCTGCAATATGGATAGCCTTGGTGAGTGCACCCAACTTATTATTACACTCTTCCAGTTCATACTGGTCATTGCTCTTTGCTACGACTCCACTACCCGCCTGGAACCAGAGCTCACCATTACGACTGATAAAGGTACGGATAACGATGGCCTGATTGAGGTCACCATTCAGTCCGATGAATCCGATGCAACCGCCATAAGCACCTCGGTTGTGAGGCTCCAGTTCTGAGATAATCTGCATGGCACGAACCTTAGGAGCACCACTCAGCGTACCTGCTGGGAAAGTATCGATAAACTCCTTGATATGATCAGCATCCTTATCAAGCGTACCACTTACACGACTTACGAGATGAATGACATGACTATAGAACTGCATATCCTTATAGAAATCTACCTTCACACCATGACAGTTGCGACTCAGGTCATTGCGTGCCAGATCCACCAACATCACATGCTCTGCATTCTCTTTCGGATCATTGCGCAGGAACTCAGCAGCCTTGCGGTCCTGTTCGATATCGCCTGTACGCTTAGTAGTACCGGCAATAGGATCTATGAATGCCTTGTTGCCTACGATACGGTTGTGGGTTTCTGGAGAAGAACCGAAGATACGGTATCCGCCGAAATCAAAATAGAAGAGGTATGGTGATGGATTGATACTACGAAGCGCACGGTAGAGTTTGAAATCATCACCCTCATACTTCTGGACGAAACGGCGACTGACCACAATCTGGAAGACATCACCACGCAAACAGTGCTGGATGCACTTTCTTACATTCTCCTTATGCTGCTCATCAGTAAGCGTAGAAGTCGTATCTCCCACAGGATGGAAGTCGTATGGTTTCACATTTGCCTTGTTGATAGCCTTCAGGAGCGCATCCAGTTCAGAAAGTGAAGAGTGAGGAGTGAAGAGTGAAGAATTCTCTTGAAGCGCAATCAGCTCCATCGTATTGTTGTAATGATCGAAAACGATGATGTCCTTATACATGATATAATAGATATCCGGCGCATCATTCTTCTCCATCGTCGTATCCTTTACCGGGATATTCTCAAAGTAGCGTACCGCATTGAAAGTGGTGAAACCATAGAGTCCACAGAAGTCCTTGCCCTCTCCCTCCACATGGAAAGACTTGACAAAGTCATTGATTGCCTTGGAGATGGCGAGTTTACACTCCTCACCCTTTCCCTCACCGAAGGCAGGGAGTTCCTGTTTTTCCACCTTGCCATCGGGATAAGTGGTTGTCACGATACCGTGTCCCACAGCGATGCTTGCCATCGGATGTACGCCGATGAAGGAACGAGAGTTCTCTGAGCCATGGTAGTCGGAACTCTCCATCAAGGCAGACTGGGGATATATGTCACGAAGTCGCATATAGACTCCCACCGGTGTATAGAGATCAGCGAGAATCTTGCGAGTCTTTGTTGTATAATTGAATCTACTCATATTTTAAACGATAAAAAAATGAAGCCTATTGCATAGACACATGAAGCAGGCTTCAATGACCAACGAAGCCTAGTTCAAAGCCGCATGAAGCAGGCTTCGCTTGATGGTGAAGCTTAAAGCCTCTAATTTTAAAAATCTCCGTATTCTTTAGCCATTTCCTTATGACTCAAGTAGGTCTCCACGTCCTTGTCACCACGTCCAGAAACTGTGAGCACAACGACATCATCCTTCTTGAACTTCATCTTCTTCAAGGCAGCCACAGCATGGGCACTCTCGATAGCAGGAATGATACCCTCCATACGGGTCAACTCATATCCAGCATAGATAGCCTCATCATCTTTGATGGCAAGCACATGACTACGGCCACGGGTAGCCAAGTCGGCATGCATTGGTCCGATGCCAGGATAATCCAAACCGGCACTGATGGTGAAGGCTTCTTCTATCTGTCCGTCTTCGGTCTGCATCACGAGGGTACGCGCACCATGAATGATACCTTCTGTACCGCAGTGCATGGTAGCAGCCGTATAGTTGGTATCGATACCATGACCGGCAGCCTCAGCCAAGTAAATCTGCACACGCTCGTCATCGATATAGTGATAGATGGTACCCGCAGCATTGCTTCCGCCACCCACACAAGCGATAAGATAGTCTGGATAATCACGGCCAATCTTCTCTTCCAACTGCCATTTCAGTTCCTCTGAAATCACACTCTGCATCTTTGCCACGATATCAGGGTAAGGATGTGGCCCCATCGTACTGCCCACGATATAGAAAGTATCCTGAGGATGACAGCACCAGTCGCGGATAGCTTCTGAACAGGCATCGCTCAAGGTCATATTACCCGTTCTTACAGGATTAACCTTAGCCCCCAACATCTTCATACGTTCCACATTGGTATGCTGACGCTCAACGTCGGTAGCACCCATGAAGATTTCGCACTTCATATCCATCAGAGCGCAGACCGTAGCTGTAGCCACACCATGCTGACCAGCACCTGTCTCGGCAATGATACGGGTCTTGCCCATCTTCTTTGCCATCAGAATCTGACCGATGGTATTATTGATCTTATGAGCACCAGTATGGTTCAGGTCTTCACGCTTCAGATAGAGCTGGCATCCGTACTTCTCACTCATGCGCTTGGCATAATAGAGAGGTGAAGGACGACCCACATAATCTTTCAGCAGAGCGTAATACTCTTTCTTGAATTCCTCACTCTCGATGATAGGCTTGTAAGCCTTCTGGAGTTCTGTCACACATTTATATAATATCTCTGGCACGTATGCGCCACCGAATTTTCCAAAAAATCCTTTATCGTCAACTTGATACATCGCAATCTAATATTAAATGACAAATGTTAAATGTTAAATTAGGCTTTCGCCCTTGAGTCACAAACGAAACTGATGAATTCTTCACTCTTCGTTCTTCACTCTTCACTTAATTCTTGAGTGCCTCGAAAAGCAGGTCGAGCGCCTTATCCGGATCCCCCACTTCATTGAGTAATGTCACGAATTTACTTCCAATGATAGCACCGGCAGCATTGTCCTGTGCACTGGTCAGAGTCTGCTTGTTACTGATTCCGAAACCAATCATACGAGGGTTGCGGAGATTCATACTGTTGATATGATTGAAATAAGCGAGTTTGGCATCACCAAAACTACTCTGTGCTCCTGTGATGCTGGCTGAACTGACCATATAGATGAAACCATCGGTATGCTCATCGATGAATCGGATGCGCTCCTCGCTGGTCTCCGGTGTAATCATCATGATGACACGGATGTCATACTTGTCGGCAATCGGCTTCACCACTTTCAGATAGTCATCGAAAGGAAGGTCTGGAATGATGGTGCCACTCACACCGCTCTCCACACAACTCTGGAAGAAAGCCTCGATGCCATAGTGCATGATAGGGTTGAGATAACCCATCAGAACCAATGGCAATTGCACTTCATCCTTGATCGCCTTAAGTTGACCGAAGAGCGCCTTCACGGTCATTCCGTTCTTCAAGGCTTTGGTACCTGCACTCTGGATGACTGGTCCGTCAGCCAAAGGGTCACTGAAAGGAATGCCCACCTCAATCATATCGATGCCATGGCGTTCCATGGATTTGATGACAGCACCTGTGCCCTCGAAGGTTGGACAACCGGCACAGAAATACAAGCTCAAAAGCTTGCGGTCTTTATTGTTTGCAAATAATGCATTTATCTTATTCATTTTTTGCTCTTTTTACTTTTTTACCTTTAAGAGCAAGAATGCTCTTTTTACCTTTTTACTTTTTTACCTTTTTACCTTTAAAAGGAATTCCCGGAGTTTCTCCACATCTTTCAGAGCAGGTTCGATTTCAAATTTCGAATTCAAATCGATACCGATACACTTCGGGTGCTGGAAGGCTTTCAGCCGTTCTACATCTTCCGGTCCGATACCGCCACTCAGGAGGAATGGGGTCTCGCCATCGTACTGCTGCAGAACTTGCCAATCAAACTGCTCACCACTTCCACCGACCGTCTTACATTTGGTGTCGAAAAGGAAGAGGTCAACAGCGCCTGCATACTCCTTATATTTCTGGATATCCTCGGCTGAGCTTACGCTGATAGCCTTGATGATCCTGATATTGGGTTTGATGTCGGGATCGATGGTAGCACGGAGATTCTCGATGGTTTCACGAGGTTCATTACCATGCAACTGGATGTAGTCGAGACGGTAATTATAGACACGTGTCACGATGTTCTGGGGCATATCATCCACAAAGACTCCCACCCTTGCCGGTTGCTTTTGAGTCTCAGCAGTCTTACGCGCCATCGCAAGTTCGATACGCTCTTCCGAGTAGTCTGGTATGATGCCAGCCTTACTGCTGATCATCTGCACAAACCGTGGTGACTTCGGATAGAAGATGAATCCTATCATATCAACCCCGAGTTGGGAAACTTCGCGAATGTTATCGGCATCACGCATACCACATACCTTAACCAACATTTTATCTGTATTCATTTTTCATTCTTTTTCTCGTTAGTATTTTCATCTGAACTCATCATTGATTTCCAGTTGCTTCAGAAAATCAGCAAGTCCTTGTCCCGGGTCAGCCTGTTTCATAAACTGCTCTCCCATCAGGAAGCCACGGAAACCGCCTTCCTCACGGAGCCTTTTGACAACTTCCGGATGGGAGATACCGCTTTCGCTGACTCTGCACACATCCTTCGGCAACTGCTCTGCCAGGCGGAAACTGTTTTCCACATCGGTAACAAACGTACCGAGATTGCGATTGTTGATGCCATACATATCAGGTTCGAGTTCTGCATATTCAAAATCCCGGTCGTTGTGCATCTCCAAGAGTACTTCCATTCCGAGTTGGTGCGCCATATCAAGAAGACGCTTACATTCCTCTTTCGTCAGACAGGCAGCTATCAGGAGTACGGCAGAAGCACCGCAATATCTCGCCTGCAGGAGTTGGTATTCCTCGATAACGAAGTTCTTATATAATATAGGTATATGAACCCCCACGTGGCGAGCCTCCTGTATAAACTCATCATAACCGCCGAAGTAGTCGATATCGGTAAGGATGCTGAGAGCAGAAGCTCCATTCTCCTGATAAGCCAACGGGATGATACTTGCCTTACCCTCCTCCTTGATCCATCCCTTGGACGGTGATTTTCTCTTAAACTCAGCGATGATACCCGTAGAGGACTCCATCAGTGCCTTGCGCATGCTGCCTCCAGGTACCAGTCCGTCATCCGTCTGCATCTTCTGTTCCGTCAGGGAAATCATCTGCCGAGGTTGGATGAAGCGCTTGCGCTGTTCTATCTCGATTCGCTTATGAGCGACAATCTCTTCTAAAATATCAGCCATATCCTACCTTTTTTACTTTTTTACCTTTAAGAGCAAGAATGCTCTTTTTACCTTTTTACTTTTTTACCTTTTTACCTTTAAAAAAGCCTTTAACTATTCAGTTCTACAAATTTCTTGAATGTAGCGAGTGCCTTGCCACTGTCGATGCTTTCCCGTGCAATCTCCACGCATTCTTCAATACTCTTCTTTCCCTTCTCCATAGCCTGAATACCGAAGGCGGCATTGGCAAGTACGATATTCTTCTGGGCAGGCAATGCACGGTTCTCGAGTACGGCATCAAAGATGTCCTTTGCCTCTTCCTCAGTAGCACCACCTCTAACTTCCTCAGGTTTAGCAATTTCAAAACCAAGATCCTGTGGCTTGAAGATGCGCTCATAATGATTGGTCGTTACCTTGAAATCACTGGTCAGGGAAATCTCATCGTAACCGTCGATGCTATTTACAATACCATAGTCGATACCTAATTTCTGATAAACCTGATTATAGAGTCGCATCTGATCCAGATTGGCAACACCGAGCAGCTGGCATTTAGGCTGACTTGGATTAACCAGTGGACCGAGGAGATTGAATACAGTTGGAAATTGAAGTGCCTTACGGATAGGACCTACAAACTTCATTGCCTTGGCAAAGAGTTGGGCATGGAGATAGACGATACCAGCCTCATTGATAGAACGGTTCAACTTATCCAAATCATCAGTAAACTGCACTCCATGGTTTTTGATGACATTTGAAGCACCGCTCACAGAAGTAGCCGCATAATTACCATGCTTGGCAACCTTATAACCAGCACCAGCAATGACGAAGCAAGCGGTAGTAGAAATATTGAAAGTATTCTTGCGGTCGCCACCTGTACCAACCACATCAATGTATCGGTCGCAATCTAAGATGGCAGGAACGCCGGTAGCCAAGATACCATCACGGAAACCCAACAGTTCATCTACGGTAACGCCTCTCATCTGTAAACCGGTAAGCAAAGCAGTAATTTGCTCCTCAGGGAACTCACTCTTGGTGATACCCACGATGATATTCTTGGTTTCCTCACGGGAAAGTTCCTCGTGATTCAACATTCTGTTCAAAATGTCCTTCATTTCCATAATTTATTCTCCTATATTTTTTTTTATTTTCTATTCCAATCCCCCATTCCTGAGGTAAAAATATGAAAAAAGGCCTGTCGTAAGTACGGCAGGCCTAAGTTATATCATGGATTCATATCCACGCACGGCTTATCGTCTCACGACTTTTTAAATCTTGAGATACGCCACCACCATGCTGTTGAAGATACGAATGTTGTCATCATATTGTTTATTTTTTTATTCAATTGCAAAAGTACACTTTTTCTATTAAACTACAAACTTTTTGGCGAAAAATTTTAGAATTTAACAGAAATAAGTAATTAAAAGCTACTTTTGGGAGTAAAATCAAGTGTTTAGAGGCACTATACATTATTATATATAATAAGGCAAGAGTCATGTTGATGAGAAAAAAAGATATTTCAAATGTAATAAAGTAGAAAACCTTACGTTATACTAATAAAGATGAAGAAGCAAACTGAATCTTTGTATCATTATATTAACTATCATAACAGTAACGCCTATGAAGCAAGTTTTTACTTCCGAAGAAATGAGACCATCCGAAAGGACGATCAGCATTATCAAACAGATAGCATACACCTATCGAACGATTAAGAGGAATGGTAAGTACGAGGTGTACTGTCTTAACTAACGAACTCAAAATATGAAGACATTGGTATCACCATCTTTGCTTTCAGCCAACTTTCTGGACCTGAGAAGCGAAGTTGAAATGATCAATCAGAGTGAAGCCGACTGGCTCCACATGGACATTATGGATGGCGTATTCGTACCCAACATCTCTTTTGGTTTCCCTGTTCTTGAAGCCGTAGCCAAGGCTTGCAAGAAACCTCTTGATGTGCATTTCATGATAGCACATCCTGAAGAGTATATCGAGCAGACTGCCAAGACGGGTGCCATGATGATGAATGTACATTACGAAGCATGTACCCACCTGCACCGTACCATCCAGCAGATTCATGCAGCTGGCATGAAAGCGGGTGTCACGTTGAATCCATCTACTCCTGTCTGCGTACTGGAAGATATCATCTGCGATGTAGATATGGTACTGCTAATGAGTGTAAACCCTGGATTTGGTGGACAGAAGTTTATCGAGAACACCATCAAAAAGGTGGAAAGACTGAGAAAACTCATCAAGGAATCACACTCTAACGCCCTCATCGAAGTGGATGGTGGTGTACAGGCAGAAACTGCCCCACGCCTGGCAAAGGCTGGAGTCAACGTACTGGTAAGTGGAAGTTACGTGTTTAAGAGCACAGATCCTATTTCCACCATCCATGCCCTCAAAGAATTGAAACAGCCAGAGGATTAAGCCTCCGGAAATAAAATATCCAATACTAGTCTAACTGAAGATATACGTCATGCTTCTTAGCCATTCTGCGAAGATTGAGAAGAGCATAGCGCATTCTTCCGAGACTGGTATTGATACTTACACCTGTAGCCTCAGCGATTTCCTTGAATGTGAGTTGCTGATAGTAGCGCATATACACTACTTCACGCTGCAAAGTAGGCAACTGATCCATCATCTTTCTGACATCAGAAAGAACCTGGATATTAATCAAATTAACTTCTGCATTTGTTTCCAACAAATCATCACCACTGATATTAGACAGATCATTGTCATCTTTCGATTCAACGACATACTTATAGCGCTGACCACGATACATATCCATCATGACGTTATGGGCAATACGCAACAACCAGCCTCCGAATTTTCCGTTAACAGAATATTCGTGGTTCTGAAGTTTGCTTACCACCTTCAAAAACGTTTCCTGGAAGATATCATTAGCCACCTCTTGATCACGCACCATGAACATGATGTAGGAAAACAACTTCACCTCATTGCGCGACAACAACAAGTCAAAGGCACGATTGTTACCTTCAACATAAAGAAGGGCCAACTCCTCGTCGGTCAAATCTTGTAGATTTCTCATTTCTTAATCCTTTATTTTTAATTAAGTAAATGTCTAATCAATAGGCTATATTTTTAATATATTACACAATATAAGTTAATTATCGTTGGCAAAGATAATAAATTTCTGAGAAACCACCAAAATTTTAACATAAAAAAGGTTGGTTACAGGACGTAGCCAACCAGAAATGAATACTTTGAAGAAAACGTCTTTAAAGTATTACGGGTGCAAATATACGCCTTTTTCCGATTATCTCCAAACTTTTTTAAGGCAAAATTACTTTTTTAACATTGTGTGCGTGTACATTACAAAATAAAATCGTATCTTTGCAGTATCTTTATAAAAGATAAGGTTCTAAACCAAGCTAAATCAAAATTTAATATAAATCTACAAACAGAACAACAAGCATGAAACACTTAAAAACGTTGCTGCTTGCCCTACTACTCTTCCCTACCCTCGCTTTTGCATCGGGATGGAACGAACAGGAGTACAAGCAGATCGAACAAAGTATTCTAAAGCCTCAACTTCATGAGCGCCAGTTTGTCATCTCTTCTTTTGGTGCCAAGACCAATGCGTCTGCAGCCCAAAACCAGAAGGCTATCAACCGACTCATATCTCTGGTATCCAGAAAAGGTGGCGGTAAGGTGATTGTACCGAAAGGAACCTGGAATACAGGTGCCATCGAAATGAAAAGTCATGTCAACCTCGTTCTCGAGGAAGGTGCGACGCTGAAATTCGCTTTCGATACCAATCTCTATCCACTCGTCCGTACCTCTTGGGAAGGTCTGGCTTGCTGGAACTATTCTCCATGCATCTATGGCTACAAGGTGACTGACATCGCCATCACAGGTAAGGGTACCATCGATGGTGGTGGTAGCAACGAGACCTGGTGGCCAATGAACGGCAATCCTCGTTTCGGCTATCAGGAAGGCGTTACCAAAGAAGCACAGCGACTCGGCTCACGTGCCAAATTGCTGAAACAGGCTGAAGACGGCGTGCCTTTCGACGAAAGAAAATTTGGTAAGGGACAGGGTCTGCGCCCACAGCTCGTCAACTTCGTACGTTCTGAGCGCATCCTCATCCAGGGTGTCAAGATGCTCAACTCTCCTTTCTGGGTTATCCATCCACTGCTCTCCAAGAACATCACCGTAGATGGTGTGACCATCTGGAATGAAGGTCCTAATGGTGACGGATGCGACCCTGAGGCTTGCGAGAATGTGCTCATCCAGAACTGTATCTTCCATACCGGCGACGACTGTATCGCCATCAAGAGCGGACGCAACAATGATGGTCGTCTCTGGAACCAACCTTCCAAAAACATCATCATCCGCAACTGTAAGATGGAAGATGGACATGGCGGTGTGGTTATCGGAAGTGAAATCTCTGGCGGATGCGAGAATGTATATGCCGAAGATTGCGAAATGGACTCTCCTCACCTCGACCGTATTCTGCGCATCAAGACCAACAACTGCCGCGGTGGTGTCATCAAGAACATCAACATGCGCAACGTCACTGTGGGTCAATGTAAGGAAGCTGTCGTAAAGATCAACCTCGATTACGAGCCAAAGGAGATCTGCTATCGCGGTTTTGAGCCAAGCGTATCTCAGGTGTATGTGGAAAACGTAACCTGCAAGAAGAGTAACTATGGTGTGCTCATCGTTGGTCGCGACCAGGTAGAGAACGTAACTGATATCACCATCAAGAACTGTAAGTTTGATGGCGTCATCAAACAGCCTGTCAAGATTACCGGCAAGACCCGTGATGTGAAGTTCGACAATCTCATCATCAATGGTTCCCTCGTTCTCAACAAGGAAGACCGTCCATACCAGGCATACAGCGAGTGGCTTACCCATAGCGAGATGAACCGTGTGGCTCATCCATACCTGCTCGATTTCAGCAGCAAACCTAAGTGGAGCTACGTGATGGGCATCGAGATGGAAGGTATGCTCGACACCTATTTATATTATAAGGACAACAAGAGCACTTTCAAGGGCAAGGATGCTGAAGCCAACAATGAGGCTATCCTCAACTACCTGAAGGAATACCCTGCCAAGATGATTGACGAGCAGGGCAATATCACCGGTTACAAGTACGAGGATTTCAATCTCGACAATGTGCGCACGGCGAAATTCATCCTCCGTATGCACAACCTCTTCCCTTCTGAGGGTACCGACAAGGCACTGAAGACTCTCTTCAAGCAGTTGCAGAAGCAACCTCGTACCAAGGAAGGTGTCTATTGGCACAAGGCTATCTATGCCAACCAGGTTTGGCTCGACGGTATTTTTATGGGCTTGCCTTTCTACTGCAACTATGCGGTACAGACTATGAAGCCTAAGAAGGCTAAGAAATACCTCGATGATGCCGTTGACCAGATGATTAAGACTGACAAGCGTACATACGATGAGAAGACTCAACTCTGGAAACATGCTTGGGATGAGACTCATCAGCAGTTCTGGGCTGACAAGGAGAATGGTAAGAGCCAGCATACCTGGGCAAGAGCCTTGGGATGGTATGTGATGGCAATGACCGAATGTCTCGATGCGATGCCAGAGGACTATGCTCGCCGTGGTGAAGTGATCGAACTGCTCAACAAGGCGATGGCAAGTGTCGTGAAGTACCAAGATAAGAAAACCGGTGTATGGTATGACGTGATGGACGTAAAGGATCCTCGCAACTATCTGGAGAGCACAGCTTCCAGCATGTTTGCCTATGTACTCCTGAAGGGTTATCGCAAGGGTTACCTCGCAGAACAATATCGTGATGCCGGCATCAAGGCTTACAAGGGAATCTTGAAGGAATTCATCCAGGTGAACCCTGACAAGACCATCAGTCTGACCAAGTGCTGCAGTGTAAGCGGTCTCGGTCCTGGCGATGGTCCATACGTAAAGAAGCCAAACTATAAGCGTGACGGAAGCTTTGAATATTACATGAGCGAACCAATCCGTGACAATGACCCTAAGGGTGTAGGTCCATTTATCTGGGCAAGTTTGGAGATGGAACAGCAGGGACTAAAGGCAGAATAACTTGCTGATACAGAGCTACCTGAACGCACAGGAGAACTGTAATACACAGAAAATTTAGAAAATACTGAGGTGGAAAAGGACTTATTAATGTTCTTTTCCACCTTTTTTTGTGTTTTTTGGTATATTCATCAAATTTTAATACGTTTTTTGAAACAACCAATTGATATTTTTACTATCTTTGTACTGTGTTTAGGAATACAACCCATTCGATGTTCTTACACAGCACCATGTGGGTGTTAGGACTTTCACAAGAGATAATCAACTATATTACTAATTTTAAATCTTTAAGTTTATGAAGAATTATTTACGCTATGCATTTATCGCCGTATTGGCATTTATCGCCAACATGGCATTCGGTCAGGCTTACAAAACGTTGACATTCCCTGACGACGACAAAGCCACCAACGGAATAGGTGCTTACGACAAGACATGGACTGCTAAAATCGGTAAAGACACCTGGTCTATTGTTAACTTCAACAACAACAATTGGAAAAACAACTGGAAATGGATAAAATGCGGTGGAAAGAAAGCTGCATTAGTAGGAACCATCACTACGGATTTTGCTATTGACGAAGCAATATCTTCTGTTGTGGTAAATATCGATAGAATAACAACAGCTTACGTGAACTCTATCAAACTTGAAGTTACATCAGACAAAGAAGGAAAAACAGTTCTCGAGACAGTCAACCTCGAAAAGATTGCAGCAGGAGACGCAGTCTTTACAATAAAGACTCCTAAAGAGAACTGCTACTACAAACTGTTATTCGATTGTGACAAAGGTTCTAGTAACGGTTTAATAACTGTAGTAAAGGTAGAATATTACAAGAAAGGAACAAGTCCTGACATTGTAGATATCTCCAACACACCAGAAACAGCTTATACTGTTGCAAAGGCAAAGGAACTGATTGATGCAGGAAAAAGTTTATCTACTGAGGTTTACGTAAAGGGTATTATCACAAGTGTCGGAACACTCAACACCCAATTCAACAGCTTATCATACAAAATTTCAGATAATGGTGAAGCAACCAACGAACTGGAAGTTTACAGCGGAAAATATTTTGGCGGAGAAGGTTTCACATCTGCAGACCAACTCAAGGCTGGTGATGTTGTTATCATAAAGGGCAAGTTGAAGAAATTCAATAATAAATACGAGCTTGACATGAACAATCAGCTCTACTCTCTGAATGGACAGACAACAAATATCAAAGACATCACAACCGAGGCAGCTGACGCTAATGCTCCTGCTTACAACCTCGCTGGTCAGAAGGTAGGTAAGGAATACAAGGGTGTCGTTATTAAGGCTGGTAAGAAGTTTATCCAGAAGTAAAAGTAAACAAAATAATCTGATAGGATACAATTCCATTTATCAGATCCCCTAACATCAAATCCCAGTTTCACGTTGTAACAGACGAGAAACTGGGATTTTTTATTCTCTACATTCAATCACACCATGAAGAAGGCCCATTTTGTCATAAAAATATATAAAAGAAAAGGAAAACTCCACTTATTACATATTTTATGCTTAACTTTGTCAATATATTAGTTTCAAAACAAATTATCAGATAAAAAGAATCTAACAAAATAACATACTGAAACAAATGAAACAGAAAGTTTTTACACTATTGGCTGCTTCGCTCATCAGCGCAGCAGCCATGGCGCAAGCCCCTGCCTTTCCTGGAGCCGAAGGTCACGGAAGATACGTAACGGGTGGTAGAGGCGGCAAAATCGTACACGTAACGAATCTCAATGACAGCGGAACTGGCTCTTTTAGAGAGGCTGTCAAGTCAGGCAATAAGATCATCGTCTTCGATGTGGCTGGCGTGATTGCGCTGAAGTCTGACCTTAAATTCGCAGACAATATCACGATTCTCGGACAGACAGCCCCTTCGCCAGGCATCACCCTGCGCTATTATACGGTTCAACCGGGTAGCAACAACATCATCCGTTTCATTCGCATTCGCCGTGGACAGGAGAAGAACATCAACGACGGTGCTGATGCCACATGGCAGCGCAACAAGACGGGTATCATCTTCGACCACTGCTCCTTCAGCTGGAGTATCGACGAGGTGGCTTCGTTCTATGACAACAACAACTTCACCATGCAGTGGTGTACTGTAGCCGAAAGCCTCACCAACCCTGGTCACTCCAAGGGTGCTCATGGCTATGGCGGCATCTGGGGTGGTAAGTTGGCAAGCTTCCATCATAACTTTGTAGCTCATCTCATGAACCGTGGTCCTCGATTCAATGGTGCCAGATATGGATGGACAGGCTATACTTCCAACAAGGAATACAGCACCTACAAATGGCAGAACGCCGTACAGGCAGAGAACGTCGATTTCCGCAACTGCGTGATGTATAATGCACAAGGAACCTGCTATGGCGGCCCTGGTGGTGGACAGATCAATATCGTCAACAACTACTACAAGGCAGGTCCAAGCCATAGCCTTTCCAGCAAAACTCTAAATGGGCTCAAGGTGGATGTGAGCACAGGTAAAGAGCGAGGAAGCCAGGATCGTATCACGCAAGTCACTGTATCCAGCAGCAGCAATTCCGATAAGAAACATCCTGAGTACTACGAGATGACCAGCCGTTACTTCATCAGCGGCAACACCACCGAAACAACCAAGGGAACTGTTACCAAGAACCAGGACTGGAAGGGCGTGGTATACGACAAAGGTACTTACACTTATAATGGCGAGATATATTCTGCTGATAAAAAGAATTTCTACGGAGATGCTGTAGCCCACCAAACCATCAATGGTGTTTCGTGCGTGAAGATCAAGATGGATAATCCTGCTCCTACGGGAAAGGTTACCACCCACTCAGCAGCCGAAGCCTTCAGCAAGGTACTGGCATACGGCGGAGCCTCGCTCTACCGCGATGAGATAGATGCCCGATACATGGAAGAAGCCAAGACTGGTACCGCCACCTACAAAGGTAGCATCACCAACTCTCCAGGTATCATCGACAAGGTATCAGATGTGAATGGATATACAGAAGACAACTTCGGAACCGGCACACGTCCTGCCGACTTTGATACAGACAAGGATGGCATAGCTGATGAATGGGAGAAATCAAACGGTCTGAATCCAAACGACGCTTCCGATGCCATCACCTACTCGCTCGACAAGAAGGGTTATTATACAAATATCGAGGTCTATGCCAACTCTCTGGTAGAGAATATCATGAAGGCAGAAAACCAGGATGCCCTTTCAGGAGTAGATGAGTATTATCCAACTACCGTTTCCACCGGAATTTCTCAGATAGAGAATGATCAGGAAGCAGGCAATAACGCCATCAAATCCATCACCTACTATGCCCTGAATGGGACAAAGTTACCAACTCCCAATAAAGGAGTAAACATCAGAAAGATAGAATTGACGAATGGGACAATAAAGACTGACAAGGTTATCAAATAGGATAACCTTGTCGGAACCATACCATATCATAGAAAAAGATAGATTATATCGCAAGATAAAACAAATAAAAATCCCCTGCCAGCATATTGCCGACAGGGGGTAACTAAACTATATCCTTAAACCTATGACTAACCTTTTTACGCTTTCAAAAGGAAATTATTTATTAATGAACTTTTTACCATTCTTGATAACAATACCCTTAGCATCATTTGCAACTTTCTGACCTAAGAGATTGAATGTTGCGCCATCCTTAGAAGACTTTGGAGCTTGGATATCAGAAATGCCAGTAGATGTGCCTGTCACATACTTGAAGCCGTAGAAGCCCATCTTAGTACCAGCAGCGAGTACATAGTATGTACCACCCTCAGCAACGCTGAATGTTACAGTACCATTAGACTTATCTGCAATGATGTTCTCGCCCTTCTCGTTCTGTGTGAACTCCTGAGAATCACCATCCTTGGCAGCAGGCAAATTATAAGAAGCAGGAGCTACCTCAGCAAAGTCAGCATCCAAGATATGGAAACCCTTGGTACCACTCAACTGAACACCAACAGTTACAGAACCAGCCTTTACTGTCTCGAACTTATAAACGCAACCTGTAGGCTCAGCACCAGAAACCAACTTACCATTATTCTTTCCACAAACATAAGCTGTAAAATCTGCATCTGCCCAGTTAACCATCTTCTTACCTACAGCAAAAGCAGTACCAGCATTCTCCATATAGGTCAAAGTAACATTTGCTACTGATGTAATCTGTTTACCAGCTGTCACCTCATCACCTTCCGCTACTGCGTAAGTTCCCTGAGCGTTCATACTTGCTGCCATAGCGACAGCTGCAATAAGAGTAAAAAATTTCTTCATAATCTTTTTATTTTAAGTTTATAAATTAAATTTAGTTGATGAATAACTGTATTGTAGTTTAATTCATTTGCTAGTTTATATCGGTGGCAAAAATAATAAATCATTTTGAGAAATGAAGAAAAACATGAACCAAAATAAACTAAATCTACGAAAACGATTACGTAACTTTTGCACCGAAACCGAAACGAAAATACCTTAAATAAAAATAATAAGTGTATTTTTGCACCAACAAACTTAAAAATGTAAACATTAGTGTCCCGTTAAAATTGGGACGAGTTTAATATTAATCAAATAGCCCCGGAATGAGGGGACCAAATTGCTCTTTGACATCATTGGAATAAGTCTTATCGAACAGTTCCCTGAGCGGTGTTTTGTCCGTCAATCATATGCTGAGGATTTGCAAGACCTCGTAGGTCGAGCGTTTCAACTTCATATCGTGCTGGACAATCGCCACAAGGCAGTAGGCAGTAATAGCAGCCGCTATCTGTATTCTGACAGCGTTCTCGGTAGTTCCCCAGAACTTTTTGATCTTGAGGTGCTGCTTAAGCCACTTGAAGAACAGCTCTATCTGCCAACGGTTCTTGTAGAGGTCGGCTATCTGCTGGGCTGTCAACGCAGCCGTGTATTTGGCTGCAAAGTTACGAATTCAAGTCCGTTGACTCTAGAAACTGCTCATAAAAGACTTATTTTCAACGATTTCAAAGAACGATTAGTCCACTTTAACGGGACGGTAGTGTAATCTAAAAACAATTAAAAAGTAAAATTATGAAAAGAATGATGAGTCATTTATTCCATGTGGCTCTGATGCTTTTGGCTTTTACCTTTGCGAATCCTGTTATCAGCCATGCGCAACAGACAGCTGTTGCGTCATGGGTGTTCTCGGAGGGATGGGAAAGCTCAAGCAGCGGAACTGTTGTGACCTACACTCCGGATGGCAGCGGATGGCAGGCGATAAGCAATACCGCATGGAAAAGTAAACAACCGGTGTTTCTGCCGAACACATGTTCTGGAGTACAGACCAACTATAAGCTTTCGCTGAAGACAAGTGACGGCAAGTGGGAGGTAAAGCAAAGTAAGGACAGCTATGTCTTGCGTCTGAACACAGCTTCGATAAATAAATTTACACAAAAGGAAAACTATGGTGATGCCTCAACACATGACCAATATTTCGAAGTGAATTTCCCTACTGTAAACCTGAACAACGTGAAACTTAATTTCGCTATAGGCGACGGCTCAAGCAGCTCCACACATTTTGGTGTGGCGTATTCCGTTGATGGAGGGACGACATGGACAACACTTGATGACTATGTCAGCGGCAGTCATTGGAATACATATAATGATGCTGTTTACTCTCTTGATGCCGACAATAAGGAGAATGTCATAGTGAGACTCTTTATTGTCAGTGCCAAGAAGAATAGCAATTACAATCTGAAATATGTAAAGGTGCTTGCTGACGACAATGAAGCACCGGCATTCGTATCAAGCCGTCCAAAGGATAATGAGGATAATGTCGTGACAACAGGAACCATTGCTTTGAACTTTGACGAGAGTGTGCATGTGGCGGATGGGGCAGAGGCAACGCTTACGAATGCAAATACAAACAGTGTTGTCAAGCTTGCTCCAACAGTAAACGGCAATGTAATTCGTTTCAGCTATTCTGCTCTTGACAAAAGTGCGAAGTATAACTTTGAGCTACCGGCAAATACAGTAAGTGACCTTTCTGGAAATGTGCTTGCGAAAGCCTTGACGTTCAGTTTCATCACCGCCGATACCGATCCGATACCTGCTCCTACAATAGAAAGCAAGAATCATTTGTGGTACAACAAGCCAGCAGGCTATTGGGAAGAAGCTCTACCGTTGGGAAACGGTCGTCTTGGTGTTATGCACTCCGGTAGTGTCGCATGCGATACGCTCCAGCTCAACGAAGATACATTCTGGGACCAGGGACCGAACACGAACTATAATGCAAATGCTTTTGGAGTACTCAGAGAAGTACAGCAAGGCATCTTCAATAAAGATTATGCTTCGGTACAGAATCTTGCAGTTACGAACTGGATGTCGCAAGGCTCGCATGGAGCAAGTTATCGTGCAGCAGGTGTTGTCTTGCTTGGCTTCCCGGGACAGCGTTTCGATGATATGGAAAGTGCACAGACTTCGGATGCTGTTGATGCACAAGGCTATGTTCGCTATCTTGATATGAATACTGCAACAAGTAATGTGGAGTATCATGTGAAAGGTGTAGGGTATAAGCGTACAGTATTCACTTCTTTCAAGGATAATGTCACAGTGGTGCGTCTTGAAGCGGACCAGACAGGTAAACTCGACTTCAATGTGGCTTATGCCGGTTGTAATAAGTCGAATATAGAGAAGCTCACGTCTAACGTCCTCTATGACGAGCATACTGTCAAGGCAACGATGGGACCGGCACGTGACAAGTGTGAGAATGTGGAAAACAAGCTCAACCTTTGTACTTATCTGCGTATTGTGGACACTGACGGCGCTATTACAAACGACAATGTCAATATCTATGCTCAGGGAACAGTGGGAGCCGCTACAAATGCTCCGCGTCTTAATGTGACAGGTGCTACATACGCTACAATCATTATTTCGCAAGCCACTAATTTCAAGAAATATGATGATGTAAGCGGTGATGCAAGTGCATCAGCTCTTGCCTATCTGGAAGCTTACGAGAACAGCAAGAAAGATTATGTTACAACGCTTTCGGATCATGAATCTGTCTACAGGGCACAGTTTGACCGTGTGGACCTGACTCTTGCAGGTAATGCTACACAGGAGTCCAAGAACACGGAACAGCGTATAAAGGAGTTCCATAAGACTTCTGATCCTCAGTTGGCAGCCAACTACTTCCAGTTTGGACGTTACCTGCTCATATCTTCTTCACAACCAGGCACACAGCCAGCTAATCTGCAGGGCATCTGGAATCCTGATGCGCGTCAGTATCCGGCTTGGGATTCGAAATACACATCAAATATCAATGTTGAGATGAACTACTGGCCTGCAGAAGTCACAAATCTTGCAGAATGCCATGAGCCGTTTGTCGAGATGGTCAAGGATGTAAGTGTTACAGGTGCGGAAACAGCTAAGAAGATGTATGGCGCACGTGGATGGGCTTTACATCATAATACAGATATTTGGCGTACGACAGGTGCGGTAGACAATGGCACCGTAGGAGTATGGCCTACATGTAACGCATGGTTCTGCTCTCACCTTTGGGAGCGTTATCTCTTCTCTGGCGACAAGACATATCTTGCAGAGGTCTATCCTATAATGAAGGGAGCGGCAGAATTCTTCCAGGATTTTCTTGTGAAGGATCCGAATACAGGGTATATGGTTGTTTGTCCGAGCAACTCACCGGAGAATCATCCTGGTATAGGCTCTTATACCAAGTCTGACGGTAATACTGCAAACATTGCCCTTTTCGGAGGAGTTGCCATGGATAACGAGATGGTCTATGACTTGTTGAAGAATACAGCTCTTGCAGCTCGTGCTCTTGGTAAGGATGCGGATTTCGCAGATGCTCTTGATGCTCTGAAGGCACAGATTACTCCATGGAAGATTGGTCAATACGGACAGGTACAGGAATGGCAGGAAGACTGGGATAAAGAGAATTCGTCTCATCGTCATCTGTCTCATCTCTGGGGCGCTTATCCTGGCAATCAGGTTTCTCCATACGAAAACGCTACACTTTATCAGGCAGTACACAAGAGTCTTGTCGGACGTGGCGATGCTGCCCGCGGATGGTCGATGGGATGGAAGGAAGCCATGTGGGCACGTATGCTTGATGGAGACCATGCCATGAAGATTCTTAAGAACCAGCTTGTCCTGCTCGACCCTAATATGACAATCGCTTCTTCCGACGGCGGCTCGTATGCAAATATGTTTGATGCCCATCCTCCATTCCAGATTGACGGAAACTTCGGAGCTACTGCAGCTATAGCAGAGATGCTTGTGCAGTCACATGCCGGCTTCTTGCATGTTCTTCCTGCATTGCCTACGGAATGGAAAGCCGGTGGCGAAGTGAAAGGACTGTGTGCCCGTGGCGGATTTGTGGTGACAGATATGAAATGGGTTGACGGCAAGATAGAGAAGCTTGCAGTGAAGTCTACTGTCGGCGGAAACTTACGTCTGCGTACTGCAACACCATTGACAAATGCCGATGGTACAGCTCTTTCTGTAGCAGAAGGCAATAATACCAATTCTTTGATGCAGCCTTACGGCATGCCGGAGCCTATAGTCAAGGATGCAAGTAAGATTCCTGCCACTACGCTTCCGGATACTTATCTCTATGATATTCCAACTAATGCAGGTGAGGAGATAACGCTTGTTAGAGGCCTTGCTACTATTGTTCCTGTATTAGGTTTTTCCAAAGAGTCTGAAAAAGATAATGCTATATATAATCTTAACGGTCAGCGTGTTGGAGAAGGTTATCATGGCGTAGTTGTCGTTAAGGGAAAGAAATATGTTAAATCATTAGAGTCCCGTTAAAATTGGGACGAGTTTAATATTAATCAAATAGCCCCGGAATGAGGGGACCAAATTGCTCTTTGACATCATTGGAATAAGTCTTATCGACCAGTTCCCTGAGCGGTGTTTTGTCCGTCAATGGAAACTGCTCATAAAAGACTTATTTTCAATGATTTCAAAGAACGATTAATCCACTTTAACGGGACGGTAGTGAATAAAAATAATAAGTACAACAACCTAAAAAGGCAAACAAATGAAAAAGGATCTACTCAGATTTGGGCTCTCACTCATAGCCCTGTTTGTTATGGTAGTGGCAAATGCGCAAACCTACCAAAACGAAGAAGCTAGCGTTTCATGGCCGTTTAATGACGCCAACTACGCTACACAGTACACAAAATCACCAGAAAATGGTTTCAGTCTGGTTTCCGTAAACACCGGTGACTTGAAGTATTCTCTCAAGACATCAAAGACTACAAAAGACAAAGACGGAAACAAGATGGTCATGGCTGGTTTCGGTCCTGTTGGTACAACAAAAGCCGTAGAATGGACCGTTAAACCTAGCAAGGGACTTACATTTACCCCAACCTCTATCAGTACCTACGTAAACCGATTCGGTACAGATGCAGAAAATGGAGTAACCGTAACCGCTAAACTTAGCGACGGAACTTCTGTAGACTTGGGTAATTTCACTGCATTAAGAGAAAACAAGACAACAGAGACTGACAAGTTTTCGAAAAATGAAAACCTGACCAACCACATCGTCATCCAGCTCACTGCCGACCAGCAAGCCAAACTGACATCAGCTGAAGGCTTCACGCTGAGCTGCACCGTTGGCGTTGGCTCTACTAAGCAGCAAGGCTTTGCCGATGTACACATCAATGGTCTTCTGAACGGAACCATTGAAAAGGTTGCACAGTATACCCTGTCAGCTGTTGTATCAAATGCAGGAGCAGGAACCATCAAAGTATCTCCTTCTGGTACAGTATTTGACGCAGAAACACAAATCACCATAACTGCGACAAAAAATTTCGGCTACAAATTTGTCAATTGGACAGATGCCAATAATAAGGTAGTATCTACAGATGAAGAATATACCTTCTCTATCTCTGCCAACACAGCATTGAAGGCAAACTTTGAGAAGATAAACACCTACGCTTTGGATTACAAGGTAGAAGGTGGTGCAAAAGACTATATGGTAAGCGCAACTCCTGCCCCAACCATTGTTAACGGAAAGAATATGTATGAAGAGGGAACAGAAGTAACCCTCACAGCCAGCAGCAACGACATCCTCACCTTTACCAACTGGAATGATGGTGAAACAGGAGCAGAACGCAAAATAAAGATGAATGCCGACCAATCATACACTGCTGCATATTCTGCAAAAGACTTCATCGCAGGCTGGGACTTCTATAAGTCAGCAAGAGAAGGTCGTACAGCAGACTTCGCTGCAGAAGACAACGATGTAGACCAGCTCATCCTGCGCGATGCAGACGGAAATACATACGCATGGCTCGACAAGAGCAACAGTGCTGGCGGCTACGAAGGAAAGAATGCAGCTGTAAACTGGACCTCCAAGAAAACCAAGGCACTGGGCGAAACCTATTGGCAGACCAAGGTCAACGCAACAGCCTTCACCGATATCAAGGTAAAGAGCAGTATGCTCTACAATTATAATGCATACGAAACATATAATGTGGAATACTCTCTCAACGGCACCGACTGGACCAAGGTAGGCACCATCAAGATGCCAGGAACTAAAGCCTGGACCGATGGCGAGTTCACTCTCCCAGCCGATGCAAACAACAAGGCAGAAGTATACATCCGCTGGATTGCCGACAAGACTTCTTCTATCAAGGGAGCAACAGGCAACAACGACGGAATCTCTATCACAGATATCTACATCACAGGTACCGCTCAGCTCGTTAACGACGGCAAGGCTCCAGTACTCGTAAGCACCGTACCAGCAGAAGGCGCAACCAACGCATCTGCCAACGGCAAGATTGTACTGACTTTTGATGAGAAAGTAAAACTCACCGACAAAGCTGCAGCCACTCTCGGAACAGCAAAGATAGAAGGAACAGTATCAGGCAAGACCATCACCTTCGCATACAAAGGCTTGAACTACGCTACAGCTTATACCTTCACACTCGCTGCAGGTTCGGTAGCCGATTTGACAGACAATGCCACAGACCAGGCAATTGTTCTGAACTTTACTACCAAGACCAAGCCAGCAGTAACCAAAGCACTCTACGACTTCATCATACCAACCGACGGAGACTTCAAGGCAGCACTTGATGCAGCAGCTAAGCGTACAGATACCAGCAAGCGTTTCCGCATCTTCATCAAGCAGGGCGACTACAAGATTCCTGCTGATGAGAACAAGATGGTAGAAGGTAACGATGGTAAGCAATATCCAAGTGCTACGACTTATCTGAACACTCCTAACGTTTCTATCATCGGTGAAAGCAACGAGAACACCTCTATCACCAATACAGTACCTGCAG
>ERZ1031719.111-NODE-111-length-42926-cov-34.954165_pt1 | contig 42926 bp, 30 predicted proteins | sample MGYA00516702_ERZ1031719 | MGnify/ENA primary metagenome ERZ1031719 (study PRJEB33719, sample SAMN04261227) | wastewater metagenome | biome: rural village; feature: human; material: feces | host: Homo sapiens | place: El Salvador | collected 2013-01-07 ...
AAGAAAATCTCGACGAAATCGACATCAAGATACTCAAGTTGTTGCAGCAGAACTCCCGACTCACCGTGAAGGAACTTGCCGCAAGAGTCAACCTCTCTCCTTCTCCAACCTTTGAACGGCAGAAGCGGCTGGAACGAGAGGGATACATCCAGCGATATGGAGCCATCGTAGACCATCACAAGATGGGACACAACGTAATCGTGCTCTGTAATATCCGGCTCAAGCAGCACACCCATGATCTGATTCAGCAATTCATGGATACCGTGCAGACCATCGACCAGATAACGGAGTGCTACAACACCACCGGCGATTATGACTTCCAGATCAAGGTATATGCCCGCGATATGAAAGCCTATCAGGACTTCATGCTCAACACGCTGGGAAATATCGAATGCATCGGAAGCCTGCACAGTATCATCGTGATTGGTGAAATCAAGGATTCGCATTATATTCCCGTAGCAAAATAAGGAGGAACGTGATGACAGCAAAAAAGTTATTTATGATATGCCTGCTTCTTGCTAGCCTTTTCTGTCTTCCAGCCGAGGCACAGCATCCTGGAGAAACCGTCAGCCCCCAAACCATCAGGAAACTGGGCGAGAAGCATTTCTTCTCTCTTTTTGAGAAATGCTATTTCACGCTTTGCGGTGGCATCCGACAATCCAGTTTCCTCACAAAGCCTTTCTCTGCTTAGATTCTTTTCCTCTGAGAACATCTGCAAAATCAACTTCTGTCTCTCGGTCAAGTTTATTGGGGCATTTATTGGGTCATTCAATGAACCAGATGCAACCTTGTTCTGAATATGCAGAGTCAATTTAACTTGCATAAGTTCAGGCTGTTCCAATAACTCTGGCTTTATCCAATGCTTTTCATTCCATGCGTTTAGAATGAGTGGGAAACCCAAGCCAAGGTTCTCGCCATAGCCTATCATACGGAACATGTTCTGCATACGCTGATTTCTGGGTTTCTGTTCCTAACTCAACGAAAGGCAAACACAAAATAATTCTCACAATTAAAGCTATGTTGAAACTCGACCTGACAATAACGACTTTATTGCATCAAGCTCGGCTACTCGTTTCACAATCTGCCATTGCATGGTAGATGGAATTTGGTCGGGGTGAGAGTTGGTTGCCCGAAATCCTGGTCACGGTTGCCGTTGAGCGTGTTTTCACGCTCTATATGATGTAAGATGCCGTCAGAGAGATGACCATATATATGAATACTAGTATCCATACGAGTTTTTTTATTCAGTTACATGCCAGTTACATGCCAGTTACATGCGCCAAGCACTGTTTTAAAGGGTTTTTGCTCTGTTTTAGGGCTGTTTCGAGTCGCCCAGTTACATGCCAGTTACATGAGCTATGCCCAAGTGACGACCTCAAATAGCCGAGAACGACCTCAAATAGCCAAATAACGACTTAAAATGACTTAAAACGACTTATAACGACCGAATATGCCCATATTATGACTTGACAATCGCAATTATGTAACAAATTAATAATTCAATTCTTGTTCACCTTTTTCTGTAATAATCCATTGTTTTCCACTAATAGTTTTTGTAATAAATCCTTCTTTCGCTATTTTTCGAAGAAGATTTCCTATTTTTCTCAGTTTCTCGTCCTGAGTTAAACTTGATGGAAGAACATGTTGTAGTCCCTCATAAACGTCTTGACGTTTGAATCCCATACTTCCTGCATTATGAGCCAATTGCAACAATAACTTTTGGATACTATTTTCTGCAAGACCATTTTCTTTTGTATAGTGTCCTATCTGCTTAGTCATTTTGGCAACTTTTAGCGATATAGTATAGTGTGGTGCACGGCCTTCTATCAAACCCTTTTCATGAAGATGTTTAGCAGCTTCCTTGGTAATAGGATGATGCTTCTGTACTGCGTCTAACCAAAGGCACTCTTTCAGTGACAAAGAGTTATTTGCTTTTAAGAGATTGGTATATTTCTCATCGATCATTTTGCCATAGATGGTTACGCCAACAGTACGATGCTCATTGTCTATTTCATAATCTGGCATAGGGAAGAAACGATTACGTTGTTCTGTATAAATCTTCTTGATACCACGTCCTACTGTATCAATCATGTTAAAGTTAACCATGCCACGACATAAACAATCGTTACGATAGTGGAATTGTGGACCTTTGTGCTCCAAGGCATTCTCAATCGTGCCAGGAATGAAACTGCCACCATTACCATAATATAAGGTGCTTGGTCCTTCCACAAAAACTATGCGCTGCTGTAAGGTGTAGTCTTGATGAGCGATGGCATTATGTAAGGCCTCACGTATGGTATATTCATCATATTGCTTCATTGTGTCTGGAAATAGTGTTCCGCCAGGTAATTCACGCATAGTTTTGTTACGAATTTTACCCAATACCTTATCAACGTTTAGGATGAAAGGTATAGTAAAGTGCTCATAATCTTGCACGATTCCTTCTTCATCTTCCCAAGTCCAAGTGATTTGTGCTACTGCAGGATGAATCTTTTGGATAGATAGCGGTTTGCCCAATAGGAGGATGGCTGCACGAGTGAGCTTCCCTTCTCGCATCATCATACTATTTGCCAAGAACTCCTCTGTACTCCATGCGTCAATTTCTTCAGCAGGAATACTTGAAGAGTGGACTTTTTTGAACATAACTTTAGCTGTAGCCACTGCCAATTCATCCAAATCATTAATGGTTGCATTGGGTACGAGTTGGGCTGTCCAATCGGGTATGGGTGGCTGTTGGCGGATAGTATCTTGTTTTGCCTGGTTCAGTGGCTTCAGACTTTCGCCATCACGACCATAAGCCACACCTTTCCAGTGCATCACGATATTGCGTGGTGATGCAGGAACTTGGAAAAGCAAAACACGCTTACCTTCAACCTCAATAGGTACAATATCCCTAAAGATGAGGTTGTCTGTGGTATGTTGAGACATATCTTGCTTCAAACGGTTGAGTGCAACTTCACCATCCTTGAATGTTGTACCGATAATCTGATGTTTTTTGTCCCAAACGCCAAATACAATCCAAGCAAACTCATGGTCACGTAAGTTTGCTTCATTGCTAAGAGCGGAGAAGTATTTGCCCAACTCATCGATATCAAAGTTGGTCTCTGCTTTCTTAAACTCGACAACCTCATTCTCTGAGTGTTCCCAAAGCTTGTTGAATATCTCTATATATTTTTTCATTGTCTCCTTCTTTATTGTTCCTAAATGAGCCTACTTAAAAAGTAAGGCATTGTCTTAGGACACATTTATATTAAAACAGCTACAAAGATAGCATTTTTCTTTGGAAATAGGGTATATATTCAGGAGGAAAATGTATTTTCTTTGTGATTTTTTCAGTTTTGGGCGAAAAACTCTATGTATGGGGATAAACTAAAGTGGTGTGTGTAATCGCAAGAAATGGTGTGAAAGTATGTAAAAGGAGAGTTGTTCTTGCCAGCCGATTCAATTTAGTTTGAAATTATGTTGGCAAAATGTTGGCAATTTCTAGAAATAAAAAATCCTAACCGCTTATTATCAGGCAGTTAGGATTTTCTTTGGTGCGCCTGATAGGACTCGAACCTACACGGCCTGAACCACTAGATCCTAAGTCTAGCGCGTCTACCAATTTCGCCACAAGCGCATTTGTGGTTGCAAAGATACAACTTATATTTCAATTAAAAGAAGAAAAATATAAAAAACTTTGAAGTTACTTGCTTTTTTGCTGAATTTTTACTATTTTTGCAGGCTGAGAAGAAGATGTAAGTCTTTTAACCGATGCGGCTGAATTCGGCACTCATGTTCTCTGAAGAAATCGATGTTGGGCTAAATGCCTGAAATAAAAATATACAGATAAAGAATGAAAAACGAAATGAAAAAAGTACTGCTGTTTGCTGCGGTATTGCTGGCAGGAAACAGTGCCTTGGCGCAGACTCCACAGGAGGATTTCAAGAGGGATATTACGCTCTCTGCAAGTAACTACGTGGCTTATCGTGGTCCTCAGAAGCAACTTACCCCTGCTCCTAAGGGATACAAACCATTCTATCTGAGTCACTATGGTCGCCATGGCTCACGCTATATGATAGGAAAGAAGGCCTACGATGTGCCTTACTTCTCTTTGCTCAAGGCAAAACAGGAGGGGAAACTGACTGCCAAGGGTGAGGAAACATTGGAAAAAGTAAAACTGATACGTGATGATGCTAAGGGTAGGGATGGCGAACTGACGCCGCTCGGAGCTATCCAGCATCAGGGAATTACCAAGAGAATGATGGAACGATTCCCGGAGATTTTCGCAGGTAAAACCAATATCGAGGCGAGAAGTACCGTTGTTATCCGATGCATTCTCTCGATGGAAAACGGTCTGCAGCAGATGCTTCGCATGAATCCTCAACTCCATATCTTCCATGATGCCAGTTATCACGATATGTATTATATGAACCTGTCGGATAAGCGACTGGACAGTTTGAAGAATTGTATCGGAAGAAAGACGGTGCAGGAGGAATTTACCAAGAAGCACGACTGTTATGACCGCGTGATGAAGGAACTCTTCAACGATCCGTGCTGGGTGAAGCAGAATATCAATCCGCGCGACCTCAACTGGAAACTCTTTGAGATGGCTGGGGCTATCCAGGGTACTGAACTGCGTGGCAAGGTTTCTCTCTACGACCTCTTCAATGAGGAGGAAATCTATCAGAATTGGGTGGTAAGCAATTCCTGGTGGCAGATGTCATACGGATATTCTCCTTATACTGGTGCCGAACAGCCTTATTCTCAGCGCAATCTCTTGAGAAATATCATCGAGAAGGCTGACAGTTGCATCGCTCTCCAGCATCCGGGTGCTACGCTGAGATATGGTCATGATACGATGGTGACTCCGCTTACCTGTCTGCTCAACCTGAATGGTTATGGTGCGCTTATCAAGGATCCTGAGAATATTGCCAAAATGTGGTTTGATTATAAGATTACTCCGATGGCAACCAACCTGCAGTTTGTCTTCTATCGCAATCAGAAGAAGCCGAATGATGTCTTGGTGAAGGTTCTCCTGAATGAGGATGAGGCTACCTTGCCTATCAAGAGTGATGTGGCTCCTTATTATCATTGGAATGATTTTAAGGCATATTGCATGAAAAAGCTGGACTCTTATCCAATGCAGAGAGACAACAAATAAATCATTAGATTGAAATAGGATTAGAAGAATTTCTATTCTCATAAGATATTATAGTTTATGGAACTATCAATTTGTTTTGCAAGCCCGGAGATTTACTATTCCTTGGCTTGCTTTACTTATATTTTATCAGGTGTGTTCGGCGCCATCATCAGATGGTGCCACATGTGTCATCCTTATAGTAATCAAGGCGACTACTTCTACCCGGCACGCCGCCAAGTAGCCTTCTTTTATGGAGCTATAGCCTTACAATTTCCATACGTGCTATGCCCATCAGATCCTGACGCTTGGTTTTTCGCACGAAGTTTCGGAATCATCTTTTACCCTATCTGCTTTGCAGTTTTGTTTTTCCGATATTTTCGAAAGAACAACATAGACAATACTCAAGATTTGAATAAGAAAGCTCACTACCTACTCTTTATTTTGTCCTTTCTTCTTTTGATTGTGATGTTTTTCTTGGTAATATTCCGTAATGGTGATGTCTTGAACACCTATCAAAAGGAATGGGAATATGGATTGGGCGGCTTAAGCCTTTTACTCTCCTACAGCTTTATGAGAGAATGTTGGTGGTTAAGTCGTAAATTGGACGAGTTCAACATACAGAACTACTCCAATGAAGATGACTTTCCTTATGTTTTCGCCAAGAAAGTACTTTGGCTTCCACTCATAGGTTTTATTATCATGTGGATAGTCTTTCTTTCGGAAAGTCGCGAGATCTATATGGGGGTAAATATCCTCATGGCTGTGTTCATGGTGTTTTTTCTTTGCCAGATTCTCCATCCCAACAAAGCCATGCGCTCTCCTTTGGTGAAAGAGGAATTGGAATGCATGGAAAAGAAATGCCTCGATAACATAATGCAGCGAAACGAGGATTTTAAAACAGCAAATCCTACCTCGTCCGAAACAAACGAAAAAGTAAGTTCTTGTCAAAATGTAGTTTTAAATAAGGGAGTGAGCGGTGGCATCGACAAGGAAGCCCTGCTAAAGCAGATGGCAGAGAAGGATTGGGAAGCTGTAAAGAAAGAGGTACTTACCATCGTGAGCCGCCGCTACTTAGAGCCAAGTCTGAAACGAGTGGACGTCATCCGCGATGTCACCTTGATGAAACATACTCTGGCAGGCACTTTCATTACCCAGGTGGGGTTTTACAAGTTGGTAAATGCCTTTCGTGTTCGGCATTATGAGAGATTGATGGAGACATCCAACTCAAACCTGAGTCAGGACATGGCTGCAGAGATGTGTGGATTCAAGAACCGTTGGGCACTTTCTAACGCTCGCAAGCGTTTGGAGGGTTTTGACTATAGCTTGATAGAAGAATATTTTTCTTAAAAGATATTTGACAAACTATGTTTTTTATAAAAGGTGTGGTGTTTGCCGCACCTTTTTTGTGTGTTTGTTTTGCCACTTCTCGCCACCAAAAATTCCACCTATATCTACATTTCGATGAACTTTGACTGTGAATGTGAGGTGGATTTAGTTAAAAGATGTATAATATTACGCACGTTCACGTGGAAAAACTGATATTCACGAGAAAAATCTGACGTTCACCGCACTTTGAGATTATTTTCATAAATTTACAATCGTTGACTATGACACGACAAAGGTCATCAATAAACACGACAAGGTCATAAACAAAAAAGTACCATTATTAACTTTGCTTCTGATTGCTTTATATTGAGTGGATGTAATTGTTAGTTATTTATGTTTATAATAATGTATAAGTAAATGAAGAAGCTTTAAACCTATAAAAATATGAAAAAGAAAATTTATCCAATGCTATTTGTCGCAGCCTTGAGTCTGTCGGCATGTACGGAGGTTTTAGAACCTAATGTGGACTATGGTGGAAACACATTCATCAACGACTATTCAGCGTTGGTCGATGCAGTGAACAACCTAAACAAAACTTTACAAGAGCGTTTTGATGCCCTCAATCAGCTGCTGAAAGGCAATATGGTAGATATCAAACTTGCTATTGACTCCAACACGGGTGCCATCAAGGTACTCAGCGAGAAGACAGAGCAAGGATTGAAGGACGTGAACACCTCCATATTCAATGGATTCACCACCCTTTCAGGCAAAATTGACGAACAGGGCAAGAGCATTGTTGTTGCCATGAACAACAACGGTGAGTTGCTGCGTCTCCAGATTGACGAGACAGGCAAGTTGCTCTCTACCTCTTTGTTGAACTCAACGGATGCCATCGTGAAGGCCATCAACGACCAGACGAAGTCGTTGGAGGAGCGCTTCGCCATCTTGGACGCTTCCTTGAAGGCTGGCTTTACCGATGTGAAGGTCAGCGTAGATAAGAATACAGGCGCCATCACCTTGTTGGATAAGAATACAAACGCAAGCCTTGAAAAGATTAACGGTTCGTTAACAGATGGCTTTAAGTTGCTCAAAGAGCAAATTTCTACGACAGGCAATGATGTCATCTACGCATTGGACAACAACGGCAACTTGCTCCGTGTTGAATTGGGCAAGCAGCAGGAGGCTCTCAGTGCCACCATCGTAGGTCAGACAACCAAGCTCATCGCTGCCATCAATGACCAAACCAGCACTTTGGACAAGCGCATTAAAGCCTTGAGTACCGTAGTGGAGACTGGTCTGAAGAATGTTGTGGTCAGCGTAGATAAGAACACAGGTGCCATCACGTTGCTCGACACGAATACACAGGTAAGCCTCAACGGTATCAACATGTCCTTGGGTAAGATTGACGGAACTTTGATTTCTGGATTCCAGGCTATCAAGACAGAGATTTCTACCACAGGTGGTAATATCATCACAGCATTGGACAAGAACGGCAACTTGCTCCGTCTGGAACTTGACAAGCAGCAGAAACTTCTCAGTGCAACAATCGTGACTCAAACTAACAAGCTCGCCAAGGCTATCAACGATCAGACAGCATCTTTGAGTAGCCGATTTAAAGCACTCACCCTTGCTCTTTCTACAGGTTTGGTAGGTATCATGGTGGAGATTAACAAGAACACAGGTGCCATCAAGACCTTAGATACACATACACAAGCAAGTTTGGGTACTCTCAATACGACTATTTTGAATGGCTTCAACAAATTGAACGAGACCGTGGACGACAAGGGCAACAAGATTGTCACAGCCATCGGTACACAAACTGATGCCATCGGTACACAAACAGAAGCTATCAAGAAGCAAGGTAAGTTGCTGCGCATGACTATCACGAAGTCTGGTAAACTGATAGCAGCAGAGATTGTAGGTAGCATCGATACATTGAATGCAACTCTTGAGAGTCAGAATGCCTTGTTGGAATCCAAGTTGGAGGCTATCAACACCGCCATCTCAAGTGGTTTGGCAAAGGTGACAGCACAGGAAAGGAGGATCAACAGGACGCTCGACTTGCGCTTAACTGCCATCGACACCCAGTTGCAAGGTACCAACACTGAGTTGCAAAACGCAAACGCTCAGTTGAAGAAACTGAACACCACCTTAAAGAAGCTCAACAAGAACTTAGTATCTGGCTTCAAGACGGTGGCGAATAGCATCAATAAGATGTCTGGTGAATTGTCTGTCAAACTTGCCGACAACACGACTGCTATCGTCAATATGGAAGGCAGCATGAAGGATAATCTCAAGAGCCTGAAGGACGCTGTAGATAAGCAGGGAGGCGATATCGTTACCGCTATCGGCAAGAACGGAGAAGTAGTTGCTACTGCTATCGACAAGAACGGCAATGTTATCAGCACGGCCATTACAACCCAAGGTGGTGCTATCAAGGATGCCATCAGCGACAATACCAAACAAATCGGTCTGAAGATTGTTGGTGTCGTAAATGCTATCACAAAGCAAACCGCAGACCTCAACAAGGCTATAACAGATGGTACTGCTTCCGTGGTTGCTTCCAATGGTAAATTGAAGACTGCTATCGAAGATGCCATCAAGTCACTGGAGAATAAGCAGGACGCAAACGCCAAGACGCAGATTGACCTCTTGAAAAAGATGCTGGCTGACAATGGTATCTATAAGATTCCAGGCGACAACTCTTCCATCTATGTAGATCCACGTTTGTGGGAGGCAATCCAATATACAGATCTCGGTGGTGTCATAGCCAATATGCTGACTGTAGCAGAAGAACCATCTCTTACCTATTCTGCCGTATACGCTATACGTGATAATGAATGGGAGAATGCATCCACCATGGTTTGGGCAGAAAAAACAGGAAATGGTCCTGCTACATTAGCTGCAGGAACCCTCCAACCAATGGATTTGGCAAATGGCAAGCAGGTAATACGAGTGACTAAGGTTATTCCTTATATAACATATCGTTTTACTTCTTTTGACAGAAAGATAAAGAGTATATTTTACATTGATTCTAACGGAAAATTAATGAAGATGACTTCAGCTATGGATGTAATAATGACATTCAGAACATACAATAATGGCATCATCACCTCTCCTGTGAAGTGCAACATTTATCTTGAGCCAAATGCGACTGTAACCATCATGCCACAATATACTTGGCCGGAGTAGAAACTTAAAGCTTGGAGATTATGAAAATGAAACGTTTAACTATAGTGGCGGCCGTCATAGCGACGGCTACCACACTTCAAGCCCAGACTTACAATGATACGGTGCGAACCCACACCTGGTCCATCTACGGACAGGGTGGTGTAAGCTACTATCATGGTATGCGAGGAGCAGATGTCTCGGATTCGAGAAGACCTATTTCGCCCGACGCAGCGGTAGGCTTGAAGTATAACATCAAGCCATGGGTGAGAATTGGCCTGAACTTGGAATACACCATGCTAAAAGCTACTGGCAAGCATGTGGCTTCCTCTACTGTCACAAAGAATGACTTTGTGATAACAGACCCTTCTACAGGCAAAACTTACCCTGCGCCATTGGAGACAAAGATTGACCGCATACAGAACCGCTACAATATGCACTATGCGATGGCCGACCTCAACTTCGATTTCAATATCATGGAGTTTTGGCACAATCGTAAGGCACAGAAGTTCAACTTGTGGTTAGGAGTGGGAGCGGGTTACCTACATGGCTGGAACCGATTCTCTGCCACTACTTCCTATAGGGAGTTGGCAGTAGCGAAGGGCGAGGGATATTATAATGTCTATAGCCACGACTACCTGACCTCAGATGTGGAGAAAAAGCAGGTGAATGCCTTGTACATCCCGGTTTCCCTGAGCTTCGAGTACGACATCACGCCTCGTTGGACCATCGGTTTGATAGGACAGTACAAATACTTACCTCTCGACAACGACCTCACGCCTAAGGGCATAGTCAGTGGTGGACTGGTTCTTCGCTACAACTTTGTGGGCAAACGTATGCCAACCAACAAGGCACTCTATTACAACACGCTTGCTGAACAGCAGGAGATGAAGGACGCTTACGAGCGACAACTGCAGGATAAGCAACGTGAGAATGACGGTTTGCAAAGCAAGTTGCGCAAGAGCCAACAGGAGAATGCCGATTTGAAGGCATTGGTGGAGGATTGCCAAAATGCTAATGCGAAGGTAAATGGTCATGATGTCTATTTCCCAGTCAACAAGACCAAAATTATCGAGCAGGAACGCATTCGCCTAAATGATTTCATTGCTTCTCTGAAGGAGCAGAAGAACTATAAGTTGACCATCATCGGTGAAGCATCATCAGATGGTCCTTCTTCCAAGAACTTCAAGCTCAGTGAGGGGCGTCTGAACAATGTCGTAGATTATCTCAAGAAGAAAGGCATAGAGGACTTCTCCATCAAGTTGGAGAAAGCAGTGGGAGACAGCAATGGCTGCCCAGACATAAAGTGTCGCAGAGTTCAGATTACTGTAGAGTAAAGTCCTCAGTAACAGGGAGCTTAAATTATGTAAACCTTTTATACAAAAAGCCGCCTCAAAAAGGAAAAATAAATTCCTCAGGGGCGGCTTTTATTTTTTTTCTATAGTAGCAACAGCTTGATAGCACGACTACTTTTTTCTTTGTTCTTCAACAATTCATTCTATTGTTTTTTCAACCAGTCTTTATCTTTCTCATTCTCTTCTGTGAATCTTTTGTCATCGAAAAGGCTTGTCTGTCCTGTCAACTCGTCGATAACCTGCTGTTCACTCTTGCCTGCATCAGGATCAAGATTCTCACGTAGTTCCATAGTGGTGTTTTCAGAAGAATTGCCATCGTTCCCGCCACTTTGAGTACCCTTAAAAGAATCATCTACAGAACCTTCTTCCTCCCCACCAGTTGGTTCAGGGAATCTCGTTGGCTCCAGTTCTTCGATGCTTTCTATCTTCCAGGTAGTGAGACGCTTGCCCTTTGCCTTGAAACTCTTCTGTCCGATAAACTGTTCTGCATCGATTTCCTCGGCAGGTCGGATCGCATCCACGCCGCCATAGGTAACCTTGATTCTCGGATAAACCGTGTCGGTGAGCAAAATCAGCTTGCAGTTAGGATTTTCACCCATGAAGTTCTGATGGCGCTTGATGGCATCCATCGTGAAGCGCTTGATATAAGGATAGCCCTGATTGTCGGCATCGTAGAGAATGGCGGTCCAGATCTTGTGCTCGTCCCATTTTTCCAGACGGAGGATGTTGTCCTCGTAGTGGTTGTTCGGGTCGAAGTTGGTGATGTAGAAATCGCCATCGTCGAGTACTACCAGGATGCTTTCGTCGTCATTGAATTCACCGAGGAATCTTCCGTTCTCATCATAGTTGATGCGGTTTACGTCTGGGTCAAACCAAACCTTTCTTCCTCCCAAGGTACTGTGACCGTGACTCTTCAGTCCGATGCGTTTGATGGTACGCTTGGTCAGGAGATTTCCCTTGGCAGCACGTCCCTTGATGAGTATTTCGGAGAAATCCTTCTCCAGGAAGATGCTCTGTCGTTTCTTCGACAGGTCTGGCTCCATAGTTACCTTGATGATTTCCGCTTCGCCATTAGGGTTGGCGGTGAAGTAGATGATGCGGCTGCCAGGAGTACCCTGGGTGATGTCGTACAACTTGTCGCGGGTCATCGCCGTCACGTTGAATCGCTTGATGAAGTAATCACCTTGCTTTCCGTCGCGATAAACGCAGTTGTAGATGGTGCGCTTGTCGTTTTTCTTGAATACCTGTACGTGGAGGATGTTCTTTCCTACGAATATCTTGTCGGCCACCTTCATGACCTTGAATTTTCCGTCTTTATAGAAGACGATGATGTCGTCGAGGTCGGAACAGTTGCATACGAATTCATCCTTCTTGAGTCCGGTTCCTACGAATCCTTCCTGTCGGTTGATAAACAATTTCTGGTTGGCTTCTACCACCTTGGTCACCTCGATAGTGTCGAAGTTGCGTATCTCGGTCTTGCGAGGATGGAACTTGCCGTATTTGCCTTTGAGGTATTCAAACCAGTTGATGGTCACATCGGTCATGTGGGCAAGGTCGTTTTCTATCTCAGCCAGTTCCGCCTTAATCTTCATCAGGAGATCATCCGCCTTATCCTTATTATATTTAAGAATACGCTGCATCTTGATTTCGAGCAGTTTGAGAATGTCATCCCGGGTGATTTCGCGATGGAAAGCATACTGTACCATTCCCTTGCCATCCACCTCGGCAGTAAAGAGCTTGTCCTTGAAAGGTTCCAACTTTGAGTCGATGAATGCCACTACCTCATCCTGACTCTTACTCTGCTCAAACTTGCGCTCCTTGTAGATGCGCTCCTCGATGAAAATGCGCTCCAGAGAGGAGAAGAAGAGCTGTTCTTCCAATTCGCCCTTGCGGATCATGAGTTCCTTGCGGAGCAGTCCCATCGTGCAATCTACGCTATGCTTGAGCACATCGCTGACGGTGAGGAACTTTGGCTTGTTGTCCTCGATGACGCAGCAGTTGGGTGAAATGTTGATTTCGCAGTCGCTGAAGGCATAGAGGGCATCCATCGTCTTGTCTGACGACGTGCCAGGAGTCAGATGGACGAGAATCTCCACGTTGGCAGAAGTCACATCATCCACCTTTCTGGCCTTGATTTTACCTTTTTCTACAGCCTTGGTGATAGATTCGATGAGGCTTCCTGTAGTCTTACTGTATGGAATCTCGCTGATGATCAGAGTCTTGTTGTCGAGCTTGTCTATCTTGGCACGAACTTTCAGCACACCGCCACGCTGACCATCATTGTATTTGCTTACATCAATGGCACCACCCGTAGGGAAATCAGGATAAAGCGTGAATGGTTCGCCCTTCAGATAGTGAATGGCAGCATCGCAGAGATCATTGAAGTTGTGGGGCAGCACCTTGCTGCTCAAGCCTACGGCGATACCTTCTGCACCTTGTGCAAGGAGCAGAGGAAATTTGGCAGGCAGGGTGATAGGCTCTTTGTTGCGGCCATCGTATGAGAGCTGCCAGTCGGTAGTCTTCGGGTTGAATACTACGTCGAGTGCAAACTTGGAAAGTCGTGCCTCGATATAGCGGGGAGCAGCCGCACGGTCGCCAGTGAGAATGTTTCCCCAGTTACCCTGTGTGTCGATGAGCAGATCTTTCTGTCCCATCTGTACCAGGGCATCACCGATGGAGGCGTCACCGTGAGGATGAAACTGCATGGTGTGCCCCACGATATTAGCCACCTTGTTGTATCTGCCATCATCCATACGTTTCATGGAGTGGAGAATGCGTCGCTGCACAGGCTTCAATCCGTCCTCGATGTGAGGCACGGCACGCTCCAGAATTACGTACGAGGCATAGTCGAGGAACCAGTTCTGGTACATACCGCTGAGATGGTGTACAGCGGATGCATCGAATCGGTTCACCGGCTTATAATCGGAATGCTGTTCAGCCTGATTTTTCAAATCATCCTTTGCAGAATCCTCTAAGTCGTCCTTTTGCGAATCCCCCAAATCTTCTTTTGAGGTGTTCTCTAAGTCGTTATTTTGAGAATCTTGCAAGTTGTCAGGATTTTGACCTTCCATTCCGTCTTTATCTTTAATTTCGTCGCTCATAGATAGCTTTTAATACTTATTTTGATAATTTATGGCAAAAATACAACAAAATTTCGAGAAAAAAGCGTATCTTTGCCGAAAATTTGAAAAAAATAAGTTTTTATCATGGCACAGGAAGATGTTTTTAAGAAAATCGTAAGCCATTGCAAAGAATATGGCTTTGTATTCCCAAGTAGTGAAATTTATGATGGCTTGGCAGCTGTTTATGATTATGGACAGAATGGTGTTGAGCTGAAAAATAATATCAAGCAGTATTGGTGGCAGAGCATGGTATTGCTGCACGAGAACATTGTTGGTCTTGATGCTTCTATCTTCATGCACCCTACTGTTTGGAAGGCTTCTGGTCACGTAGATGCTTTCAATGACCCATTGATTGATAACCGCGACTCTAAGAAGCGTTATCGTGCTGATGTGCTCATCGAGGATCACATGGCTAAATACGAAGAGAAGATTGCTAAGGAGATTGCTAAGGCAAAGAAGCGTTTCGGCGACAGCTTTGATGAGGCTCAGTTCCGTGCTACCAATCCTCGTGTTCTCGAAAACCAGAAGAAGCATGATGAACTTCATGCTCGCTATACTGAGGCTATGCAGGGTCCTAACCTGGAGATGCTGAAGCAGATTATCGAGGATGAGGGTATCGTTTGCCCTATCAGCGGTACTAAGAACTGGACTGATGTTCGCCAGTTCAATCTGATGTTCTCTACCCAGATGGGTGCTGCCAGCGATGCTACCAGCAAGGTTTATCTCCGTCCTGAGACTGCTCAGGGTATCTTCGTAGATTACTTGAGCGTACAGAAGACTGGTCGTATGAAGTTGCCATTCGGTATCTGTCAGATTGGTAAGGCTTTCCGTAATGAGGTCGTTGCCCGTCAGTTTGTATTCCGTATGCGTGAGTTCGAGCAGATGGAGATGCAGTTCTTCTGCCAGCCAGGTACTGAGATGAAGTGGTTTGAGTATTGGAAGAAGGTTCGTCTGGCATGGCACGAGGCTCTCGGCATGGGTAATGAGAACTATCGCTACCACGACCACGAGAAGTTGGCTCACTATGCTAACGCAGCTACAGATATCGAGTTTAAGATGCCTTTCGGTTTCAAGGAGGTAGAGGGTATTCATAGCCGTACCGATTTCGACCTTTCTCAGCACGAGAAGTTCAGCGGCCGTTCTATCAAGTACTTCGATCCAGAAAAGAACGAGAGCTATGTGCCTTACGATGTAGAGACTTCTATCGGTGTTGACCGTATGTTCCTCAGCGTAATGTGCCACTCTTACTGCGAGGAGAAGTTGGAGAATGGTGAGACACGTGTTGTATTGCGCTTGCCAGAGGCTTTGGCTCCAGTGAAGTGCGCTGTATTCCCATTGGATAAGAAGTATGGTCTCCCTGAGTTGGCTCACGAGATTGTAGATGAGTTGAAGTTCCATTTCAATACTCACTATGGCGATCCTAAGGATTCTATCGGTAAGCGTTATCGTCGTCAGGATGCTATTGGTACTCCATTCTGTATCACAGTTGACCACGAGACTCCAAATGATCATAAGGTAACTCTCCGTTATCGTGATACGATGGAGCAGGAGCGTGTTGCTATCAGCGACTTGCGCAGTATCATCGAGGAGCGTGTGAGCATCACAAGCGTATTGAAGGAGCTCGGCAAGGAAATCAAGAATTTCTAATTGCCGGAGTATTTCTGAATATACCTATATGATTCATATAGTCCGGGTGAAATCGGATTGAATTAGACGTGACGCAATCTGAGATGAGATGCATATATATTATAATAGGTATATAATATAGCAAAACAAAAGATTTAGATGAACTTTAAGAATATTAAATATTTGTTCTTTCTGCTGATGACGGTTTTCGTACTGTCATCATGCAGTGAGACGAATGAGGACGAGTCGAATTCTGAGTTTAGAAATTGGCAGGAGCGTAATGACAAGGCTTTTGCTGATACATTAGCTAAAGCCCGACAGCAGATTGCCAATGGAAGTAAGGAGTGGAAGGTGATACGTAGCTGGACACTTCAGAACCAGACATCCACTATGGAAGGACAAGGCGCTGCGACTACCCTAAAGTATAATGACGATGATTATATCGTGGTGCATGTACTGAAGGAGGGTAATAGCAATGCTAATCTGCTCTATACCGACTCTATCCAGTTGAGTTATCGTGGTAGATTGATTCCATCCGATTCTTATGCCAATGGTTATGTTTTTGACCAGACTTTCGTTGCTGATGCGTATAGCTCGGAAACGGCTAAGCCAACAAAGACGACAATTAATTATGGTTGGATAGATGGTTTCACCACTGCGCTTTTGGACATGCATGTCGGAGACCACTGGCAGGTATTCATTCCTGCTAATCTCGCTTATGGCAGCAGCGCTAACTCAACCGTTCCTGCTTATTCTATGCTTCGCTTCGAAATGGCATTGACTGCCTATAAGCGTGGTAAAGGTAGCTGGATAACGGAAGAATAATATCAGGCAGTAATATGCTTTATGTGTAGTTGTATGCAGGCATATATAAGACAGCTGAAAGATATGATGAAATTTTAGCCTTGGGAGTAGTGATACTTTCAAGGCTTTCTTTTTTTATCATCGGATTTCACGGAGTTATCGGAGCTTTCTTGCTCATACGATTACTCACGGAATTTTATTCGGATAAGACCTTACGGTCTCTGGCAGATACCCCATGTAGCTTTCTCCTCTCTTTCCCTCTTCTCTTCCCCTCTTTCCTCCTTTATGATTCCATGTATTTCATTTCTATTTCAAATCTAAAAATGTGTTGCGAAGGGTAAATTAGTGTTTGTGTTCGTACACAATCCTTTGACGTATATCAAAAAAATGTTAGAAAGTTGCAAATTTATTCATAAAAATATTGTGGGTTCAAAGAAATGTAGTACCTTTGCATCAGAAATATAAGTTTTAGGTTTTTAGTTAGGTAATAGATTGTTCTAGGTTTAGTTTTTTTAAAGGTAGTTTATTAAGATTGTAATTCAAGGACGACAGGTATTAGAAGAAAAGGTAAATAAAGATTGTTTATTCAAGGACGACAAATAGGTTAGGTTAGTTTTCATAAAGGTGAAAGTGCGTATTTTAGGAATATTGATTGAATGTAATAATTATTTATGTTAATAAGAAATGGCGGTTCCTCAACATGGAGTCGCCATTTTCCGTGTATTTTGTTTTGACGTAAATCGATAAAAGAATAGATAATAACAATAAATAGGAAAATAAAAATAGATATGCTATATAGTAAGAAAACAGAATATCTGATGGAGTCGATTCGTTCGGGTAGAGCGATGGCACGTAGTGAGAAACTCAATCTGATTGTGGGATTGAGTATCCCGTCTATGTTGGCACAGATTTCCACCGTCATGATGTTTTTTATTGATGCCTCTATGGTTGGTCATCTGGGTGCTGAGGCTTCTGCCAGTATCGGTCTGATAGAATCAACTACATGGCTGATAGGTAGTTTGCTGAGTGCGGCTGCCACAGGATTCTCAGTGCAGGTAGCTCATTTTATCGGAGCCAATGATTTTGTGAAGGCGCGTCAGGTCTTTCGCCATGCCTTGATTTGTGGACTGGCTTTCAGTGTGTTCCTCTCGCTCATAGGAGTGGGAATACATTCACATCTTCCATACTGGTTGGGTGGTGGTGCTGATATCGCTTCAGCATCTTCTGGTTATTTCCTGATATATTCCTTAGTGCTTCCCTTCGTGTATCTTTATCATACTTCCGAGATGATGCTCAAGTCGGCAGGTAATATGCATACGCCGAGCGTGATGGCTATACTGGTGTGTATTTGTGATGTAATTTTCAATTATATTTTCATTTATATCTGCAAATTCGGGGTTGTGGGTGCAGCTATGGGTACAGCCTTGGCATATATCTGTATTTCACTACCCAATCTCTATCTGTCGGCTTGTAAGAACCGGATGCTTAATCTCCGTCAGGACCATGTGCGTTTTCATTGGGTAAAGGAATATGTGCAGAGAGCTTGTAAGATCAGCATCCCTATCGCCATACAGAATATTCTGATGAGTGGAGCACAGATTGTGAGTACCATGATTGTGGCGCCATTGGGCAATATAGCCATTGCTGCCCATTCTTTTGCGATTACTGCAGAAAGTCTTTGCTATATGCCTGGTTATGGTATCGGTGATGCTGCTACTACTCTGGTAGGACAGACTCACGGGGCGGGGCGCATAGACCTGTGCAAGAACTTTGCTTATATGACCGTTGGCCTTGGTATGTTGGTGATGGCATTGATGGGAGTCATCATGTATGTCTTTGCGCCAGAAATGATAGGAGTGCTTTCTCCTGTGGAAGCCATCCGAGAGTTGGGTACTACCTGTCTGCGCATCGAAGCATTTGCCGAACCGTTCTTTGCAGCGAGCATCGTGACCTATTGTGTCTGTGTAGGAGCAGGTGATACATTCAAGCCTGCTGCCATCAATCTCGGTACTATGTGGCTCGTGCGACTCACTCTTGCCTATGGCTTATCCCAAAGCTATGGGTTGGATGGTGTGTGGATTGCGATGGCTACGGAACTTACTTTCCGTGGAGTTCTCTTCCTCATACGCCTTTTCCGCGGTTCTTGGATGAAGAGCTTTCAGGTGCATGGATAAAGGACTTCCGGTTCATTGAGTTAGTGCATGATTTTCCAGGCTAAAGTGTGAAAATGAGGGATAAAAGCGTGAAAATGAGGGATAAAGAGTAAAAAAGCTACAAAATATTTGTTTTCTCCCTTTAATTATGTTATTTTTGCATTCTGAAAGCTACCCAAAGGCGTGGGGATTTCGTTTTATACTATAAATGTATATTCAGGAAATATCTATTTTCCTATAATATTATGTGTATAGATTAAATAATAAAATGTAAGTAATAATTCTAACATTATAATAAAACATGAGATTAAAGCAGTTTTTTGTAGCGGCAGTGATGCTGCTGGCTACAGGCTCAATGGTGGCACAGCAGATGCCTCAGGTTCCTGTTGACAAGGACGTGAGAATCGGTCACCTTGACAACGGCCTTACCTACTACATTCGTCACAACAATTTCCCTGAGCATGTAGCAAGTTTCTACATTGCACAGAAGGTTGGTTCTATTAATGAGAACGACGACCAGCGTGGTTTGGCTCACCTCTTGGAGCACTTGGCTTTCAATGGTTCTGAACATTTCCAGGGCAATAACCTTCAGAACTATCTCCAGAGCATTGGTGTGGAGTATGGTAAGAATTTGAATGCTTACACAAGTATCGACAAGACCGTTTACTATTTTACCGACGTACCAACTACTCGTGCAACAGCCGTAGATTCATGTATGCTCATCCTCAAGGATTGGAGCAATGGAATCTCTCTTACCAAAGAGGCTATCGACAATGAACGTGACGTAGTACACAATGAGTACCGTATGCGTATGGTAGGTCAGCAGCGTATCATGGAGCGTTCTCTTCCTGCACTTTATCCTGGCAGCAAGTACGGTTATCGTATGCCAATCGGTCTGATGAGCATCATCGATGGTTGCGATCCTGAAACTCTCCGTGCTTACTATCGCAAATGGTATCGTCCGGACAACCAGGCTATCATCATAGTAGGTGATATAGATGTTGATCACATAGAGGCACAGATCAAGAAGCTCTTCAGTGGCATCAAGGTTCCTGCTAATGCAGCAAAGGTGATCCCTGAGTTGGTTCCTGACAATGATACAGCTATCTATGTAGTTGACAAGGACAAGGAGCAAAACTATGACGTGGCTATGATCAGCATGAAGCATGATGCTACACCTGACTCTTTGAAGGGTAATCTCAATTACTTCGCTACTTCTTATGTTCAGAATGCTATTGCCAGCATGCTCAGCTCTCGTTTGGGCGAAAAGTCATTGGAGGCTGGCTGTCCATATCTCCAGGCTGGTTGCGATAATGGTAGCTACTTGGTTTCCCGTACAAAGGATGCTTTCAGTCTTACTGCAGTTGCCAAGCCAGGCAAGATGCTTGAGGCTTACGCAGCTGTTCTCCGTGAGGCAAAGCGTGCTAAGGACTTCGGCTTCACTGCTACTGAGTACGTTCGCTATAAGCAGGATTTCATGAGCGGTTTGGATAAGATGTATTCTAACCGTGATAAGATGAAGAATGAGCAGTTCACTTCTCAGTATGTAGATCATTTCATCTCTAATGAGCCAATCCCTTCTGTAGAGGATGAATATCAGATCTATAAGATGATGGTTCCAAGTATTCCTGTTGAGGCTATCAATGCTTATGCCAAGGAGTTGATTTGCGAGACTGATACCAACTTCGTATCACTTCTGATGATGCGTGATGCTGAGGGTGCTGTTTATCCAACACAGCAGCAGTTGGCAGACGTCGTAAAGCAGGTGCGTGGTGAAAAGCTCGAAGCTTACGTAGATAATGTAAAGCAGGAACCATTGATGGCGGAGCTTCCTAAGGCAGGTAAGATCAAGAAGACTACTGAGAATAAGCTCTTCGGTTACAAGATGCTTACCCTCTCTAATGGTGCCAAAGTAGTGCTCAAGAAGACTGACTTCAAGAACGACGAGGTACAGTTTGCTGCCACTGCCGATGGTGGTACTTCTGCTTTCGGAACAAAGGATCTCAACGAGGTGAAGATGATGGGTGCCTTGATGAATTCAAGTGGTTTGCGTGGCTTTACCAATAATGACCTCGAGAAGGTATTGGCTGGTAAGATTGCTTCTTGCGGATTCAGTGTCTCAAGATACCGTCATGGTTTGGCTGGTAGCTCAACTCCAAAGGATTTGGAAACTTTGATGCAGCTCATCTATTTGAAGCTCACGAATCTGACTAAGGACGAGAAGGCTGTCAACAACCTGATCAACAATCAGGTAACAGCACTCGCTAATCGTAGCAACAATCCTCAGGCTGTATTCCAGGATTCATTGACCAGTACTCTCTATCCTGGTAATCCAGTATTCCGCACAATGACAGTGGATGAGGTGAAGAGTGTAAACTACGATCGCGCACTTGAACTCGGTAAGCAGCTTTTCGGTAATGCGAAGGATTATACTTTCTTCTTTGTCGGCAACTTCGATGAGGCTAAGATTCTTCCTCTTATCGAGCAGTATATCGCTTCTTTGCCAAGCAACGGAAAGAAATTTAAGAACGTAGAGACATTGCCAGTGAAGGGTGAAGTTGTCAACAAGTTTACCAAGGCGATGGAGAATCCACAGGATGTAGCTGTTGAGATCTGGTGCTCAGAGGCTCCTTATACATTGCGCAACTCAGTTCTTGCTGATATCGCAGCCCGTGTTATCAATATGGATTACAACCGTAATATCCGTGAGAAGTTGAGTGCTGCTTATTATGCAGGTGCTGATGCTATGGAAAGTGTAAAACTTGATGGCAAGACCATGCGTGTAGGCGTTACTGGTAATGCAATGATGAACCCAGACAAGTCTAAGGATGCTATTCCTTACTTCTATTCTGGCTTGAAGGATGCGATGGAGCAGCCTAACCTGGATGACCTCCAGAAGGTGAAGGAAATCCTTCTGAAGCAGGCTGATGTAAGCTGCAAGCAGAATGGCTACTGGATGGGTGTTATCTCTGAGTATTTGCTTTATGGTATTGATACTCATACCAATTACAAGAAGGAGGTAAGCTCTGTAGATGCAAAGGCAGTGAGCGATTTCCTCAAGAATGTAGTGATGAAGGATGGCAACCACGTAGAGGTTATCATGCATGCAACAAAGGCTGGTGAGGCTAAGTAACAAGAAAAATGTCACATAAATATATGAAATCCCGATACAATTGTTGTTGTATCGGGATTTTTTTGTACCTTTGTCCACAAATTAGAGAGAATAGTGAAAGATAAGTTTAATGTTTTAATTTTAAGTAAATGAATTTAAAGCAAATGATTTTCAAGACAATGAATTTCAATTCGATGAAGCGAATTGTGTTGTCGCTTATGCTGGTAAGTGTAGGCATGGTGGGTGTACAGGCACAGCTTCTTTACAAGATCAGTAAGGACAGTACCAATCTGAAGCCTTCCTATATCATGGCTTCCAACCGGCTCATGAATCCTATGGGTGTTGTTAGTCTGAGTGGTGAGTTGAAGGAAGCACTTACTAATACCGATCAGATGTATTTCGAGGTAAACAAGGCGGCTTATAAAGAAACCATTAATGACGCAAAGAAACTGGCTGACGGCAAGACTCTCCTCAGTTTGCTTACTCCGGCTCAGCAGACAAAGCTTAATGCTTTCCTCAAGAAATACATGGAGGTGGATTTCCGTAGTTCCTATGTGCAGAAAAAGTATGGTAACCTGACTCCTGCTGCCTTGATGGAAGATATGGAGCAGTTGCTCTTTGTGGCCAACCACATGGGTATGTATGATCCTACTCATACTTTCGACCAGTATTTTGAAGCACAGGCAAAGGCAAACAATGAGACTGTAGGTGGTTTAAGTGATGTGGATGCTTATATCAACGATACTTATAAGAGTGACCTGAAGCAGCAAGTGGCTCGCTTGGTAGAGTTTCTTGAGAATGAGCCTACAGAGTTGGCCAAGTTGAATAAGGCTGTAGGTGCTTTCAAGGCACAGGACGTAGATGCTGCTTTCAAGGCTACTGGCGCTCATGTTTCTCAAGCAACTCTTGAGGCTTGGGCTGCAAAGGTGCAGACTGTGATGGCAGAGAAGCCAACCTTCTTTGTTGTTGATGCCGCCAATTTAGGTGGTGAGAATGGTCTTCTCCAGTTGCTCCGCAATGCCGGCTGCAAAGTAGAAAAGTAATAAACTGAGCCCCTTTTTTTAAGTGGGCTCAGTGAATAATTATATAGAACTATTTTTTCTGTGATGGCAAACTACAACAAAAAAGAATCGGTATGGTGGATTTTCGAATAGAAATTGGTGGAAATACACGAAAAGAGAAGAAAAAATGTAGTTTATGAATCGGATTCGAATATACTTTCATGATTGTCCACTATAAAATTTCAATATTGCACCTTTATCTATATGGGAAAAAGTAATTTTGCAATATAATAATTGAACTTTCGCATATCAGGAAGTTAAAGGAGTTAAGGAAGTTAAGGAGTTAAGACGTATGTCTTGCTGCTTAAAAAACTATGCCAAAAAGACTGTTTCAATAGATATAGGCAACAAGAAAACGATGATTAAATAAAACAAAAAACATTATAAATATAAATGAAAGTAAAATGAAAAGATTGATTGACTTTTGCTTGCTTCTCCTGATGGTATTCTGGGGAAGCAATGCTTGGGCGGACAAGACGATGACATTCAGTGCCACATCACCGACGACAAGCGATTGTAACCTAACCAAACTGAGCGCTTCCCCAGGACATCCCGGTTCGATTGCACACGGAGGCATTACTTTGACAATCACTGCAGCAAGCGATGACAATGCCAGTTGGAACAATGACGTTGCTGATGGTTCTAACCATGGACAAACGATTGCGCTAAAGACAAGTGCCAAAATCACGATTTCAAGCTCATCAGCAGAAATGAAGATTACAAAAATTGTATTTAATTTTGAAAAGAATAATAAAGGGTACTTTACTGAAAGCTCAACTACAGACGGCACTTTAGACCCAACGAAAGCCACAAGTTATGTCACCACACAAACCTGGTCATTGAAGGAAGGTGCAAATTCTGTATCCCTTACCAATAATAATAGAGATAAAGCCTACATCACATCCATTGACATCACTTATCAAACAGGTGGCTTGGACAATTATACGGTGCAGGCTTACCCTTACACATGGAATTTCACAGACGAGAGCCTATGGGAAAACTCAAAAAACCAATTCGTATCTGAAATTTGGACACATTACACTAATGGAGTCGATGAATGGCGAAACTATATGCACGAACCTACTGTTGCCACAGGTTATGATGTGGACTTACTTCGTGGTCTTCACTTCACAGGTCACGTATGCGCAGATAGAAAAGGAAACTGCGTTTCCATTCCAAGAACAGCCACCATCACCATTCCTTCTCTTCATGAAGGACAGAAGGTAAAGATTTCTTATACGGGTGTAGACATTCTTCCGACGACCAACAACCTGAAAGTTTCTCAAGAAAGAAAGGACAATATAGAAATATACAAAGTGACTCAAGATGGTGATGCCAGCCTAACAGTTGACCCTACCAACACAACTGATTGGGGAGAATTGAATTGGGGAGCATGGATTTCGCAAATCTCTGTACTTAATGCCGCACCTGTTCTTACCATGACAGCACCTGCGGACAAAGCAACAGGAGTCGATCCTGACCTCAGATCCATCAAGGTGACTTCTGAAAAAGCATTGTGGGCTTACGATGTCAATGGAACCAAGACTCCTACGGCGACAACCATCAAGGCCACATTGACCTCTGACGACAAAGCCAACAACATGGAAGTAACTGCCACTTTGAACGCAGGTGAAACTGTACTCAACTTTACACTACCCCAAGACAAGCGGTTGGAGTCAGCTACCACATATACCTTGAATATTCCTGAAAATGTGATCATGGAGACTTCGGGTACGGGCAACAAGAACTGCAGATTCACATTCTCAACCAAGGGATTGAACTATTTGGGAGCATACAATGGAGGTACAAAAATTGAAGCTAATCCATATACAGTTTCCACACTCGACAACAACCAAGTGGTGTTTACTTTCGAAGAAAATCTTGAGAGAACAGACAACTTCAAAGTCATCGTATCCGATGGTACGTCAATAACGACATATAACAAGGATTCTGAAAAATGCGTCTTTAGTAATGATAAAAAGAGTCTTTGCGTGCCTGTTACATTAAAAGCAGGTAAGCATTATGACATCACTATTACTGCCGGTAGCTTGAAAGATGCTAAAGAGGGCTCTACCTTGAAGAACAATCAGATTGAATTGCACTTGATTAGTTTCTTGGAAGGTATAAACCTGATTATGACCACTCCATACAATCAGAACGCGGCTCCTCTCACCACACGTATCATCTTGTCTGCCAAAGACAAAGATGGAAAAAATCCGGATATCAAGAAAAATGTAACAGCGACTCTCGAGGGAACAGGCGCAGACGGGACCCACACCATAGGAACTGTGACGGGTATCGCAAATGGCAACAAACTTGTATTTACGCCCAAAGAAGGTCAGAAGCTTCGTCCCAACTATACCTATACTTTAACATTGCGCGATAAGGCAATTGTAGAAAGCGGAACGTTGGACGATGTCACCTTTGCATTTACAACAGCCAATGTGACAGGTGGCGCACCAATGGTAGTATCTACGTCCCCTGAAAAAGAATCTACCATAAAAGTGGAAGATGTTCAGCCGGCTACAAACAAGCAGATAAAAATAAAATTCAATGAAGACATCCAACTTTTGGATGGTGCCTTGATTTTCTGTCGCCCTATGGGGGGTAGCGAAAGCTATACATCTCTAGAATACTACAGTGGAAGAAGCGACAAGTATAATTCTATTCATCATGCCAAAGAAAAAGAAAACGAATTGAGTTTTGATTACTCTGGCCAGAACTTATTTTATGGCATGCGCTATGAGGTGACAATTCCTACATACGCCATTGTAGGAATTGGCGGGAAGCCAATGGATGAAAACTTCAAGTTCTATTTCGAGACCCCTAAGAAGCCTACAAAGCCTACAGAGATCTCTGACTCTCGTAAAAGAACAGATGTTTATACCTGGGATTTCACAAATATCTCAAAAACCACTTTCGATGAAATCGAAAAAAGCGTAGAGGAGAATAATACCTATTGGGGGAAGAAAAAAGACGGCAATGATATTGAATACGGAAGTAGCCATGCAGCAAACAACAGACCATTTGCACAAGGACAAGAGATAAAAGCAGGCACAAGCAATACCTATGTTCTGCCAGAACTAAAAGGCTTGCTGTTCAACTTAGTGAAAAACTATAGCGACAGATTCCAAATAGTATGTAAAGATGGGTCAGAAGCCAAAGGTAACACCTATCTGTTCCTCAATGGTGGAACACATTACGTCACCCTTCAGTCGGTTCCTGCCAACGCAAAGGTTTACATAGAACACAATGGCAGTACTGAGATGTTCAATCTGAACACAAAAGACGTCGATTGCCTCAAAACAATTACAAAAAACTGTAATAATAATCGCGTTTCTGTCTATCAACTCGGGAATACGACCAAGGACTTAACTTTCTGTGTACAGAACTGCAAACTATACCGCATAGCCATCGTCAAGGACAACAAGACTATAGGAAGTGCTGACAAAGATAAAAAATACATCAAGTATGCCACATATAGCCAGAGCTACCCTGTAGATTACAACTTGAACGAGAGTCTCAACGGAACGGCAGTCACTGCCTACAGTGTCTCTGCCGACTATAAGTCGAATGCCACCTCCGTGATTTTCACGGAATTGCCGAACAACCAATCCGATTCTGTCGAAGGTGTCATCTTGAAGACTTCCGGCAACTTAGGTGAGAGTCATCCTATCTTCACCACGGATTTTAACACTACTCCCAAAAAGCTCACAAACAATGCCTTGGTAGGAACAGGTGACGAAGAGACTGAATTTGGAAAAGCGAAGAAAGAGGGCTACCAGAACTACATCTTGACCACCAAGTATTTCCACTTGGACGAGAATGAAAATCCGTCGGGCGAGGTGATAGATGGCAAACAACAGTGTTTCTATAAATGGGTAGAAGGCAATGCCAAGCGCAACTTCGCATACTTGCAGCTGCAGAATCCAAGCAATGCCAATGCCAAGACCGTCATTTATTTGGACTGGTTTGGTGATACCACGGGTATCCATGGTATGACTGCTCCATCACAGGTCACCAGTGGCAAAACCTATTACACCTTGGATGGAAGAAAAGTAACAAGCCCTACCCAGAAAGGTATCTACATCATCAATGGTAAGAAGATAATAATCAAATAAAAAAGTAAAAAAATGAAAAGAACATATATAGCACCCATGGCTGAGACCATCAAGCTCAACCTTTCCTCTTCTGTCCTGGAAGAAGGCACAGGAATGGGGACTGGTTCTAAAGGTGCCAAAGGCGAGGATATGCAAGCCAAGCAATTTAACACTTGGAACTTTGACGACGAGGAAGAGGAAGAAAAGCAAAGCAATATTTGGGAATAATTGCCAATGCTACTATCAGGGAAATTGGCAAATTTCTCGCTAATTAATTGAGATAATGACAGAGATGGGCAAATCATTGCAAAAATATTTGGCTGTTTTAGAAAAATATGTAACTTTGCAGCCGCAAATGTAAACTTGCCTTCAGAAACCAAAAAAGTCCCGCTGTTAGGATGAAATTCCTTACAGCGGGACTTTTTTCGTGATGTCCTCGACTCTCTATCGAGCGGGGGATAAAGATCATAATCTTACAGCATAACCTTCTTCCAGATCAATGGAATTTACCACATACGAGTGCCTTCCCTCTGGAAGAAAAACAAAGCTGCACACGAGAATCTCTCTTAAAAGATAATCTCTTTAATTTCTGCTTTTTGCCTTAGAGGCAAGAGCCTCGCGGCGATCACGAAGAATGCTCTGGCATCTGCTGATAGCCTGATTCTGATTCTCTTCGTTAACCTTTACTAAACAATCGTTCATAACCTTTTGTGTTTTGATAAACCTATTGTGATTTGAATACGTTGCAAAGATAGAGCATTCTGATAAAAGATGAAAGAAAATCCTATTAAAATGCATTACTTTTAGTCGATTTTTTGATTTACGTCAATTTTAAAGCCTTTTGTATCCCAATTTTCATGTTATATTCATACGATTCGTAGTATTTATAGGGATATTACTATGAGAAAATGGGGAAATCCTTCTGAAATTTCATTTTTTTTTGCGAACTTTGCAGTCGAAAATGGATTCTTCTTCTAAAAGAGATTGTTTTCTTCCAGGGATAATTCCATGCATAAATAGAGAGAAGGAAATGAAGAATTCCATAGGAATATAGGTATATATAAAATAATAAAGGTATGAAAAAAGTAATTCTATTGACTGCTTTGGTGCTGGCTTGCACTACTGGCAGTATGGCAAATGAACTCAGCGAGTGCTCTCTTTCAGAGTTAATCAGTACTCCTGTTAAGAAAACTACAAAGAAGACAACAAAGAAGACAACAAAGAAAACAACAAAGAAAACAACAAGCAAGAAGACAAGCTCAACTAAGTCTTCTACTAAAACTTCTACTGCGGCAACCTCTGCCACCAGTACTTCTGCAACAACAAAAACAGAAACAACAACTCCTACAACAGCAACTTCTGCTACTTCTACCTCAGCTGGTTCAGCAATAGCCGGTATCCTCGGTGGATTGCTTGGTGGAGGCACATCTGGTAGCACAGGCAGTACTGCAGGAACCATTATCAATGGAATTCTGAACAATGTAATCGGCTCTAGTACTTTCAGCAAAGAGAGTCTTTGCGCTCATACTTGGAAATACAGCAAGCCAGGTTGTGCTTTTACTTCAGAGAATCTGCTTGCCAAAGCAGGTGGCGAAATTGTAGCTAATAAGATAGAGGAGCAGTTGGAAGGTTATTACAAGAAAGCAGGTTTCTCCGGCTCAAACACTTACTTCAAGTTTAATACGGATGGAAGTTTTGAGTCAAAAATAGATGGCAAATCATGGAAAGGTACTTATACTTTTGATGAGAAGACACATGCCATCACAATGAAGGGACTCCTGTTCAGCGTTTCCGGCTATGCCACCCAGACAACCAATGGTGTCAGCCTTCTTTTTGAATCCAAGAAACTCCTTACCTTGGTTCAGACATTGACAGCTCTCAGCGGTAATTCTACACTTGGCACTATCGGCAATATCACCAAGAGTTATGATGGAGTACGTGTAGGTTTTGAGATGAGTAAGTAATTTCTCATTCATCTATTGAGATATTATATAGTAATGATTATATTGCTATTATTTATATAGCAGAAAAATCCCCTTAGAGATTGCCTGAAGCAGGCTTTCACTAAGGGGACGTTTTATCTCTTTCGCTTTAAAGTTTCCTTTTTACTTGATTTCGACTTTAAGCGGAGTTTTCAATGCTTCAAGATAATCCTTGATGCGAATCTGCCATTCTGTATAGCTGCGAACATCATATTTGCTCCATGCAGCTCCGAAGTAATAGCTGAACTTTTCTCCGTCCTTCAAGCCAGTCTTGATGCCTAACGCATGACCGGTAGCGCCGTCGTGCTTCTTATCGAAAAGCTGGTAGTAGGTATTGTCAATGCCATAAGGGAAGAGTACACCTACATATACCTGAGACTGGTTACCCTCCATGTTGTCGGTAGGGTCTGCATAACTTACGTAGTCTTTTGCGAAAGTTTTAGTCTCGGTATCTTCCTCGTGGATAGGGAAACCTGTAGCAAAGTCGGTAGGGTGGGTGAGACCATCATACCAGACTGTCATCTTATTGAAGTGGCTGCCCTTGTCGAGAGAGATGATACGATGTTCTACTACGTTCTTCTGGTCGCCCACGGTAGAAGGATTGTAGGTCAGTTCAACGGTAAATCTGAGAGGGCCATTGTCTAAGATCTTGTAATCCTTATAGCAGTAAGGTAATATCTGTTCGTTACCAATCATAAGACTTGGTGCACCGAGACCCAAGGTTGCACCTACGCGATATGGGTCGAGTCCGTTGCCCTGGTCGAGGTGGAATGAGTTGCGGATATTACCCTCTTTTCCTTCTGCTTCTACTGCCTTGATCTGATTTTTGAGTTTGGCAATTCTTGCAGGATTTTTCTCCGTCTTGAGCAGCTTTTCTATTGCCTTTTTCTTTGCATCCACTCTGCACATGTTTTCCCAGGCTTTCTGGTTCTTGATGTATCGGATGTTTACCACCGTATCAGGCGTGTTCTTTACCCAAACATCCGTACCGAAAGAGCGCTCGCCAGAACGCTGCAATGCTGGTCCGTAAACACGGTAGGCGCATCGGTCGTTCTCCCAAGCCAGGTCGTCCTTTCTCATCTTATAGAGAGCGCCTGTAGTCCATACTTTCTGAGGATATGGCTTCTCTATACTGATATAGAAGGTAGCTTCGCTATGAGGACGCACACTGGCGTCGATGAGCAATTTACCATCGTGGGTAATCTGTGAACCGATTTGCTGTCCGCGGGTATTCTTTACCACATAAGCCTGTCCTTTGCCAGGAGTTGCATTTGATAGCTTAGCTTTCACATCAGCCATGCTTACTTCTACGAGTTCCATTCGCTGGGCAGCAGTTGTGTTGCTTACTACCACAGTAGCTTGCTGGGCATAGCTGTAGTTGGAACCGGCTATCGCCAAGAGCATCATGATACTCTTCATCATGTTGTTTTTTGTCATCATTGTTTCTGATTTGTTAGTTATTATTAATTTTGTTTTCTTACGTGTCGAACTTGCTTCGTTACGTACATTATTATATATAGTACGAATGAATAGTTGCCGATACAGACAAAGTGACAATACTTCCTGTTGCCAATATTTCTTCTGGATTATTCCTCGATAAGGGAAACTTCCATACTGATATCCTCTTTCGGACGATCACCTCTGAGCGTCTCGCAATTCTGGATTTTCTCCACGACGTCGAGACCTTCTTCTACTTCGCCGAATACTGTATATTGGTTGTCAAGGAAAGGAGTACCGCCCATCTCTGTGTAGGTTTTCACCTGCTCATCGGTAAATTTAGGGTAACCTTCCTCCTTGCAGCGTTTCTTGGTTTCATCCACCAGCTGATCCTGCAATTCCATCAATCCCTGGCGGTCGCGGTTGCGACGGAAGTTCATGATCTCATCGTGGTGTTCTTTGGCAAGCTGGTTGAATATGTTTTGCTCCATCTGCATGCCCATCTGTTTCTCCATCTGCTTGAGTTCATTCATCTTGTAGGTTTTTCCCCATACGATATAGAACTGGCTTCCGCTGCTTTCGCGCTCAGGATTTACCTCATCTCCCAATCTCGCAGCGCTCAGTGCGCCACGCTTATGGAAAAGTTGAGGATAAACAAATTCTGCAGGAATCGTGTAGTCAGGACCACCTGTTCCTAACATTTTGCCCTTAGGAGCATTCTTACTCTCCGGATCACCGCCCTGAATCATGAAATCCTTGATGACACGATGGAAGAGAGTGCCATCGAAATATCCCTCTTTAGCCAACTTGATAAAGTTGTCGCGATGTTGAGGGGTCTCATCATAAAGGCGTACTTTGATATCGCCTTCAGAAGTCTTAATCAATACTTTTGCCATAATATTTAATTATCTGTATAGTTTTCTTTAGTTGGGGCCTTTATAACCTTCAGTCTTCAGTTATTCAGCCTTTTTTTACCTTTTTACTTTTTTACCTTTTTACCTTTCATAATATTCCTTCCATTCTTTCATGGCTTCCTTCCAGTCGGTTTGCTCTCCGCTTGCAACAGCCTCCTTCTGTCTTTCAGCCTCGTCGCGAGCCTTGTCACGGGCACGCTTGGCTTTCATCGCCTCGATAGTAGCATCATCAAGAATCTGGATGGCACCACGCTTGATGGCAGCCTGAAGTTCCTCTTCGCCGAAAGCCTTGCCCGGTTCGTTGAAGTCGGATATATTAAATTCGTAATCTACACGAAGGTCATGGCGAATCTGCTTCTGCTGGAGTCTGTTACCAGCGTTTTTCAATCGGAGCAATTTGCCGATTTCCTTGATTTCTCCTGCGGAGTATTTGTTTCTTCCCATTAAAAAACTGATGTTATAATAATCTTATGAATAATTCTCTGCAAAATTACAGATAATCCTTGATAATGCCAAGTAATTATCTGGAAAAATGCGCTTATGGCATACGAAATCTGCCATCTTGTCATTTCTTTTATGCTCTTTTCTGACATTTCTCGCTCTTTTGGCAGTTGTGCCCCTTCTGTCTTTTCCTTGGCACACGCTTTGTTAACTATGTTTGCGTGACCGTTGGGGAGAGTTCCTGATAGATGCATATCTTCGGCAGACTTTCCGGAAACAGCGTTCACATGATAAACATTATTAATAACGATAAAAATAAAAAAAGATATAATCATGGGAAAAGTAATTGGAATTGACTTGGGTACCACAAACAGTTGTGTTGCCGTTTTCGAAGGTAGCGAACCAGTTGTAATCGCTAACAGTGAAGGTAAGCGTACTACTCCATCAGTAGTAGGTTTCGTTAAGGATGGTGACCGCAAGGTAGGTGATCCTGCTAAGCGTCAGGCCATCACAAACCCTAAGAACACAGTATATTCTATCAAGCGTTTCATGGGTGAGACATACGCTCAGAGCCAGAAAGAGGCTGAGGCAATGCCTTACACAGTAGTAAACGAGGGTGGTTATCCACGTGTTGAAATCGAGGGTCGCAAATATACTCCACAGGAGATTTCTGCAATGGTTCTTCAGAAGATGAAGAAGACCGCTGAGGATTATCTCGGACAGGAGGTTACAGATGCAGTTATTACAGTTCCTGCTTACTTCTCTGACTCACAGCGTCAGGCTACTAAGGAGGCTGGTCAGATTGCAGGTTTGAACGTTCAGCGTATCGTAAATGAGCCTACAGCCGCAGCTTTGGCTTACGGTGTTGACAAGGCTAACAAGGATATGAAGATTGCCGTATTCGACTTGGGTGGTGGTACATTCGATATCTCTATTCTGGAGTTCGGTGGCGGTGTGTTCGAGGTACTTTCTACCAATGGTGATACTCACCTCGGTGGTGATGACTTCGACCAGGTAATCATCAACTGGTTGGCTGATGGCTTCAAGGCAGAGGAAGGCGTAGATCTCCGTAAGGACCCTATGGCTATGCAGCGTTTGAAGGAAGCTGCTGAGAAGGCTAAGATTGAGTTGTCAAGCTCTACAGCTACAGAAATCAACTTGCCTTACATCACAGCTGTTGACGGTATGCCTAAGCACTTGGTAAAGAGTTTGACTCGTGCACAGTTCGAGCAGTTGGCTCACAACTTGATTCAGGCTTGTCTCGTACCTTGCCAGAATGCTATTCGTGATGCTAAGCTCTCTACATCAGATATCGACGAGGTTATCTTGGTTGGTGGTTCAAGCCGTATCCCAGCCGTTCAGACACTCGTTAAGAACTACTTCGGCAAGGAGCCTTCTAAGGGTGTTAACCCTGATGAGGTAGTAGCAGTAGGTGCAGCTATCCAGGGTGCCATCCTGAACAAGGAAGAGGGTGTTGGTGACATCGTATTGCTCGACGTTACTCCATTGACTCTCGGTATCGAGACTATGGGTGGTGTGATGACTAAGCTCATCGATGCCAATACAACTATCCCTTGCAAGAAGAGCGAGGTATTCTCTACAGCAGCTGATAACCAGACAGAGGTTACCATCCACGTATTGCAGGGTGAGCGTCCAATGGCAGCTCAGAACAAGAGTATCGGTCAGTTCAACTTGACAGGTATTGCTCCAGCTCGTCGTGGTGTTCCTCAGATTGAGGTTACCTTCGATATCGATGCCAACGGTATCTTGAACGTATCAGCTAAGGATAAGGCTACAGGTAAGGAGCAGAGCATCCGCATCGAGGCTTCATCTGGCTTGAGCGAGGATGAGATCAACCGCATGAAGGCTGAGGCTGAGCAGAATGCTGCTGCAGATAAGGCTGAGCGCGAGAAGATTGACAAGTTGAATCAGGCAGATAGCATGATCTTCACCACAGAGAACTTCTTGAAGGATAATGGTGATAAGATTCCAGCTGACAAGAAGCCAGGTATCGAGCAGGCATTGCAGCAGTTGAAGGATGCTCACAAGGCTGGTGATGTTGCAGCTATCGATACAGCTATCAACAACTTGAACACCGTCATGCAGGCTGCTTCTCAGCAGATGTATCAGGGTGGTCAGCAGGCTGGTCCTGGTGCACAGGGTGCTCAGGGCGGTCAGCAGGCACAGGGCGGCAATGGTGGCGCTCAGGATGTTCAGGACGCTGACTTCGAGGAGGTTAAGTAATATCTCCTGCCGATGAGGAGCCTCTCATTGATGCTCCTCTCTCTCAAAAGAGAGTTGTTAAGTTAATATATAGTTAAAGCACACAACTGAAAAGGAAACGATTCGGTTGTGTGCTTTTTTGTATTATAGCTTTCTTATGAAAGTGCCATAAGTACATGAAGAAAAACTATGAAGAAATGAAAAAGAGGATGTGTCTTGGACTTGTGACACATCCTCTTTCCGAAAATCTTATTTCTCGTTTTTCGCAGCAAGGGCTTCACGAACCTTTGCCTCGATTTCTTCAGCTAATTCAGGATTGTCCTTCAATAAAGCCTTGGCAGCATCGCGGCCCTGACCCAATTTAGAACCATCATAGCTGAACCAGCTACCACTCTTCTGAATGATGTTGTGCTCTACGCCCAAATCTACAATCTCGCCAATCTTGCTGATACCCTCACCAAAGGTAATCTCAAACTCAGCCTTGCGGAAAGGAGGAGCAACCTTGTTCTTCACCACCTTCACACGTACCAGATTGCCAAGAACATTTTCACCATCCTTGATGGCAGAAGCCTTGCGGATATCCAGACGTACAGAAGCATAGAATTTCAAAGCATTACCACCGGTAGTCGTCTCTGGGTTGCCAAACATGATACCAATCTTATCACGCAACTGGTTGATGAAGATACAGGTGGTGTTTGTCTTGCTGATGGTAGAGGTGAGCTTGCGGAGAGCCTGACTCATCAGACGAGCCTGAAGACCTACCACGTTGTCACCCATGTCACCCTCGATTTCTTTCTTTGGAGTCAGCGCTGCCACAGAGTCAATCACCAGGATGTCGATGGCAGAAGAACTAATCAGCTGGTCTGCAATCTGTAAAGCCTGCTCACCATTGTCTGGCTGTGAAATCCACAGATTGTCCACATCCACGCCCAATTTGGCAGCATAGAAACGGTCGAATGCGTGCTCAGCATCGATGAAAGCAGCGATACCGCCAGCTTTCTGTGCCTCTGCAATGGCATGAATGGCCAGAGTAGTCTTACCAGAAGATTCCGGACCATAGATTTCTATGATTCGTCCCTTAGGATAACCACCTACGCCAAGCGCATTGTCGAGTGCGATACTGCCAGTAGGAATCACCTCTATATTCTCGATTTGTTCATCACCTAATTTCATGATAGAGCCTTTGCCGAAGTCCTTTTCGATCTTCGCCATGGCAGCCTGAAGGGCCTTCAGTTTCCCTTCATTAGGATTTAAAGTACCCTCCTTCATTTCTTCCTTTTTCGCCATTGTGATAATAGTTTTAAACTGTTATATTTTATATTTGTTTGAGGTTGCAATTAGTCGATTTCCAAATCACCATCAAATACCTCGTGCCAAGGCAAGCCTTGCTTGTTGAGCTGCTCCATGAATGGATCTGGGTCGAATTCCTCTACGTTCCATACACCTGGCTTCTTCCAGATGCCCTTGAGGAACATCATGGCGCCAATCATTGCTGGTACACCAGTGGTATAGCTTACGCCCTGCATGCCAGTCTCGTTGTATGCCTCCTGGTGCTTGCAGTTGTTGTAAACATAGTATGTGCGCTCCTTACCATCCTTCTTGCCACGGATACGGCAACCGATAGAGGTCTCGCCGTCATAGTTCTCACCGAGATCCTGTGGGTTAGGCAATACGGCCTTCAGGAACTGCAGTGGAACGATCTTCACCTTGGCAGTCTTGCCAGAGCCATCAGCCAATGGAGCCTCGTATTCAATCTCGTCGATACGGCTCATGCCGAGGTTCTGAATGCAGTCAAGATAAGTGAGATACTGCTGGCCGAAAGTCATCCAGAAGCGTGCCTCCTTGATGGTAGGGTAGTTCTTTACCAGACTCTCCAACTCCTCGTGGTGCATCAGATAACTCTCGCGAGGACCGATGTTAGGGTAGGTGAGAGGTTTGTGGATAGACAGAGGGTCGGTTTCAATCCATTCACCATTCTTATACCAGAGTCCCTTCTGGGTAATCTCGCGGATGTTGATTTCAGGGTTGAAGTTGGTAGCGAAAGCCTTGTGGTGGTTACCAGCGTTGCAGTCCACGATGTCGAGCACCTCAATCTCATCGAAGTGATGTTTGGCAGCGTATGCGGTGAAGATACCGGAAACGCCTGGGTCGAAACCGCAACCGAGGATAGCGCAAAGACCAGCCTTCTCAAACTTGTCCTTGTATGCCCACTGCCATGAGTACTCGAAGTGAGCCTCGTCCTTAGGTTCGTAATTGGCTGTGTCCATGTAGTTGCAACCGCAAGCCAAACAAGCATCCATGATTGTAAGATCCTGATAAGGCAAAGCGAGGTTGATGACAAGCTCAGGCTTGTAGCTATTGAAGAGAGCCTTCAACTGCTCAACGTCGTCGGCATCCACCTCAGCTGTCTGAATATCCATCTTGTAGCCCTTGGCGTGGATATCCTTAACCAGCTTATCGCATTTTTCCTTGCGACGGCTAGCAATCATAAACTCGGTGAAAACGTCCTGGTTCTGGACGATTTTGAAGGCAGCCACGGTAGCAACGCCACCTGCGCCAATCATAAGTACTCTACTCATTTATATTTTATATATTTTAATGTTTATCGTCTGTTGTTTATTTTATTTCATTGGCAGAGATGCCCAAGGCACTCATCAGTGAATATCCGAGAATCTCCTGTCGGAAATTGCCGCCAGGCATTGGTTGCATGGCGAAGAGCGTGATGCGCTTCTCGTCATCCTCTACCTTTCTCAATATCTCTCGCAGGCGGTCGTAGGCATCTCCATCTTCCGAGTTGGGAATGATCATGACGCGCTTTACCTCCTTGGCATTGCAAACCGTGCGGGCAACATCCACGAGGAAATCATCCTTGCCCACCATCTTTTCCTCTGTAGGATAAGAAGATATGATAAACTCGCCCAACTTGTTGTCCTTGAAAGCCTGTGCGTTCAGATCTTTCTCATAATTGGAAGGGCGGAAGTTTTTCATTGCCATAGACTGCTTGTCGTGGATAAGCACTACTTGGGTTTCGTGTTCACCCTCTCTGAGACCGCCGTCAAGGGCAATACAGACTGCCCATTGAGCCATGTCGGCCGGTTGGATGCGACGGTTGATCATACGCTCGAAATTGACAGTCAGGTCGAAAGCCACTCTGTCAATGTAGTCAGCGTCAGCGATGATAACATTCTCGCTCCATTTTATATTGTTTGTATCTAATGAATTCATAGGTGCAAAAATACGATTTTTTTTCGTAACTTACCCCATTTTATGGATAAAATAATAAAAATGATATATTTTTTTCTTTTCTATGATGCAGATGCACTCTTTCCTCATGTGTGGATTTCCCTCTTTTCATGCGATGCATTTAGCCAAATAATGTCCTGCGAGGACTGCTAAAAGTCCCAAAGCCAGACTTCCGAAGAGATAGAGCATCATATAGGTATAACTTCCATCCTTCATCAGTCCGTAACCTTCGTTCATGAAGGTAGAGAAGGTGGTAAAACCTCCGCAAAAGCCTGTAGTGAGGAGTATTTTGACGGATGGGGATAAAAGACCTCCTCCATTCCAGTTCAATCCTGATAAAAAACCGATGATGAGGCATCCCAATACATTTACCGTCATCGTTCCGAAGGGGAATGCGATGAATGTATATGATTGCACCATCTTGGAAATCCAAAATCTCATGCCGCCTCCGAAGAAGCTGCCGATACTGACCAGTAATAATTCTTTCATTTCTATATTTTTGTGATTGCTGCGTGGACAAGTTAGCAGAGCCTTTTCTGCCGGTGTCCGATTACTTATTGCAGTGCAAAATTACATGTTTTATTTCTCTTAGGCAAAAGATTTCTGGAAAAAATAAAATAGCATGCTTAATTTTTCCTATTCCTTTTTCTTTTAGAGGAGTACAGTCTGAAGATGATCAAGAATCTTATCGAGAAATTGAAGAAGCAGAACTGGACCTTTACTTTCATTGGTACTGACGATCTGGATGTGGAGAATATCGCTCTTGATATGGGCATTGACAATCATCTCCAGTTCTCGGAAGATGAGGCAGGCACCAAGAAGATGTTTGCAAGAGAAAATAGAGCCCGATAGCGCTATGTCAAGTGCTGTGCGATGGATTGCCCGATTGAAGCCGGCAGCTATTTTGAGGAGAAATAAAGATTTTCCTTTGACTCACTTTGCCGTACTGCCAGAAGGCATTGTCTTGACATATCATCCTTATCAGATTGATTGCTTTGCTGCAGGCGAATACCATGCAGTTATACCTTTCAAGGAAGCTAATAAATGTTTGATGTTTGACTATTCCAAGCATGAGGACTTGAAGCCAAAGTTGCAAAGATTCATCAAATAGCAATATTTTGACAATGAGGCAGGTTACTGGTTGAAACTGCCTGAAAGGGCAATTTCAACCATACAGATTGATTAAAACACTGTTTCTTTATATTCTATAAACCTTCCAATACCCATTTCCATGCAGGTCTTATTTCTATTCTGAGTCCATCACGTTCAATCTCCCCTTCATCCTCATAGGTAATTATCATAGCTTTCTTCAGAGGACATAAACCATGCAATGCTACTAATGCTTTCACTTCTCGCTCTATGGTTTCCCCGTCGCTCATCTGATAGCTCGCCTGAACAGCTAGTCCCTCATCTGGCACATAGAAATCAACCTCTATGTTTCTATTATAATAGTATAAGCCATTGGCGTATTTCTTATATAATGTAATTGCGCAAAGGTTCTCCAGCAAAGAGGTGTTCGGATTGTTGATGAAGAGATGCAGCAGCCCATTATCTACAAAATAATGTTTTTTAATTGTTTCTTTCTCCACGAACTTGGAAACAAAATTGTCAATAGAAATCAACAAACATGATTCTTGCAGATAGCGAACATATTCCATTACCGTTGATGGGCTACATGGAGTACCTGTTGCTTTTATCAGATTGCTCAAACGATTCAAGGAGCATGGCTGTTTCACGCTTTCTGCCAATCTTCTTACACAAAGACGTAAGGCATCCTCGTTCTTTATTTTGTGCCGAACTACCAGATCATTAAAGAAAATACGATTATATAAGCTGTTGAGCCATATTCTCTTTTCTTGAAAATGCACAAGTTCAGGGAAACCACCCCAATCAAAGTAAGTTCGGAAATGGCGCTGCAGTTCATTTGCTTTTCGGCCATATTGCCAATTCTTTGAATGCAAGACTCCAACAGCTTTCAGATATTCAGAAAAGCTATATGGAAACACGCTGATATCCAGGTATCTTCCTCCCAATACAGTCTCTATGTCACGACTCAGCATCTTGGCATTGCTGCCAGTTATATAGACACGATATTTTTGGTTGGCTAGACGGCGTGCAAAGTTCGCCCACCCTTCAACATTTTGTATCTCATCAAAGAAGAAGATGGGCTGGCCTTCATACATGCTATGATAGGCTTGCAATATGAAATCTAAGTCTGTTACCGACATTCCTTGCAAACGTTCATCGTCAAAGTTGACATACACGATATCTTCTATATCAACTCCATTTGCCAGCAATTGCTGTATTCTCTGGTATAGCAAATAGGATTTTCCTGCTTGTCTTACTCCTACAAACACATAATTGCCATATTCCTCTAAGTTTAGAGGACGCTGTACCAAATGAATACGACCTATATATTCTTGGCTCTCAGCTATTATCGTTCGAAACAATTCCTTTTCCATATACTTACTTTTTGTGGCAAAAGTACGATTTTTTTTTTGATACTACAAAATTAAAAAGGTATTTTTTATTCGGTGGCAGCGAATAAAATTGAGCAATTCTATTCGCTGCCACCGAATAAAATCAAGAAATGCTTGTGATTCTTGGTCTATATGTCGAGGTAAATAAACATTCATTCTCATTATGTTGTTCCTTTATGATAATAATAAAACTAGTGCAAAGATAATACTTTTTGCTAAAAGATAGAGCATAAAAACACTAAATCTTGCTAAAAGATAGAACATAAATTCATCCATCCCTCTCATAATTTCGGCTCAGGGGGTGATTTTCTGATAGAAAATGGTTACTTCGATACTCTATATCTCATAAACAGACAAATAACAAACTTAGAAGTTGTGTCCGACACGGATTAGGGGGGATTCGTTATGAAGAAAATTAAGATTACAGAGCAGATACATGTCCTCGGAACTACATTTAAGGATATTTACGAGATAGCAGACTATTCGTGTAAGGAAATGCCCAAGGATGGTGTATATGTAGGGCAACTCGTGAGACATCATCTTTGGTTTGATGAATGCGATTATCTCAGCGACAATTATTGGTGGCGTTGCTTTGCCAAGCATGAGGACTTGAAACCAAAGTTGCAAAGATTCATCAAATAGCAATATTTCGACAATGAGTCAGGTTACTTCTTTTGCTTTATTTTCATCAACAGGTAAATAAATAATTGTAACACAAAATATCATATAAATATGGAAAAAAGAAAGAGAGTTCTAAAAAGAACGATTGTTTTATTTTGGAAAGGTTTGACTGGTATCATTGCTGCTACAGCAGAATGGTTCACCGTGATACTTGGAATGAAGGATGAATCAAAGTATGGCAAGTCTCTCCCGATGTCCTTGAAATTACATGGCGATGCAGGAATCTCTGTGTCTATTTTCAATACATCTTTCATTGGCAAGTTTCGCAAGTTCAGAAGTTAAAGGAGTTATCGCTCTCTACGGTCGCTGAGGAGAGAGCATTGCTCTGAATATGGGCATCGACAATCATCTTCAGTTCTCGGAAGATGAAGCAGGTACCAAGGCGATGTTTGCAAGAGAAAACAGAGCCCGAGAGCGCTATGTCAAGTGCTGTGCGATGGATTGTAAGATGGAAGCGGGTAGTTATTTTGAGGAGGAATAATTTCAGAAAGAAGGGTGTGTCATAAGTTAAATCCTATACACCCCCAAAAAATCCCACAGATTTCGCAGATTTGCTTTTTGCTTCAAAAAGATTTGTGTTAATTTGTGAAATCTGTGGGACTATGTATTTTATTTTTTTTCAGCCTCTTATTGTCTGCTATTAATTGAACTTATTTCTGCAAATTGTTTCCATATATCTTTCATGTCATCCGGCAGATAGTTCAAAGCCTTCTCTTTCATTTCTTGCGGAATACCGAAGCGGGCTTCGGCGATGGAGCCGACGATGGCTCCGATGGTATCGCTATCACCGCCATGAGATATAGCGAGGCGAATGGCATCCTCGAAAGATGAGGCTTGCGAGAGGAGATAGAAGGATAAGGGCACGGCATCCATACAGGTCTCATCGAACTTGCCCTTTGGATAAACTCGTGTGTCGAAATCCTCGTAATAGCTGCGGGCGATGGACATGAACCCCTGTATTGTTTCATTTTCATCCTTAGAAGCCTTAGCATTCTCATTTTTCAATCCCTTCGTTTCCTCATTCTCAGAATCCTTAGATTCTTCTGAGAATCTGCTCTTGCGGAAATGCCAGATGGCATGAGCCACGGCTTTGGCTCCCTTGATTCCTTCGGGATGGTTATGAGTAGGAAGAGCCGTTTTCTCGGCCTCTTCCAAAACCTGCGACAGGTCATCGAATAGCCAAGCCACCGGCGATACTCGCATTGCCGAACCATTGCCAAAACTATTATATGGCTGCGGATCAAGAGAACGAATCCACCCCGCGAATCTTCCGCCATACGCTCCTTTTGGAGAAGGATAGCGGCGGCACCAATCCAGCAGGCTTTCCTGATAGCTTCGTCCGTTCAATATCGCATCAGCTATCGCTACCGTACAAATGGTATCATCGGTGAAGTCGCATCCCTCGCCGAACATCTCGAAATCATAATCAAACGTATTGTTGAACTCATATTTTGAGCCAGCAATATCACCAATCATTGCTCCTAACATTATCTTATGTCTTAATGATTCTTACTCCATTTTTCACTCTATCACTTCCCAGAAACTCTCAGGCAAACTGATGTTTTTGATCTGCTTTGCCTCCTCAAACAATGGGACGATGTCTTCAGCCTCAAAGCCGGCGATACCGCAACCGATAGGTGTTACCAGGAACTGCATTTCTGGATGATGCTTGGCAAAATCCAGGAAATCATTCACGTATGGACGGATGGTTTCCACGCCGCCCTGCATTGTAGGAATGGCATAACTCTGGCCCTGCAAGCCTACACCCTTGCCCATGACGGCACCGAAATGCAGGTGGGCTATGCGGGCAGCACCACCGCCATGCATGCCAGCCAGATTGCTGCCAAATACAAATATTTCGTTCTCCTTCAAAGAATCAATCCAGCGAGGAGTAATTCTTCCCTTCTTCATATCTTCCATATTCTTCTTATTATTAAATATGTTATTGCTAATATCAGCCGATTCCTCGCAGCACATTCTCGAAGCCATCATGCTCGGCATCGACATCTTAGGAGCACTTGAAACGGATGCGTCTTCGTCGCCGAACGACAGATAGCTTCTGTATTCCGAAGCATCGAAGTATTTCTTGAAATAAGGATTCACCACATCATGCATCATCTTCTGGCATCGCTGGGTGACGGCGGAGGCGGTCATGCCCAACTGCATGGCTACGTCCTTGCCCTTGAATCCCTCGATATAGAGCATCTTCAGGATGATGCTGTTCTTGCTGTCTCTGCCATAATAAAGATTGCCGATCTCTTCTATCGTTTGATAAAGTTCATGCTCAAACTGGTTGTCGCTTATATCAAACTTCATTTTCCGGCTCTCCTGTCTGGTCTCGAAACTCTCAAATCGATGTTCCTTCTTCACTTCCTTCAATTTATCCAGCAAGAGGAATCGGAAACCATTCACCATCCAGGTTTTGAGCGACATGCTCGGCTTTCTGTCCTCCAAAGGCTTGAAGTCATGCTCGCAGAGATAGAGATAGTATTCGTGAGCTAATGAATAAAAGTCCATGCCCGGTTTCGATTGCAGGTCGTATCGCTTGTCGTAGATGCAATAAGCCACCCGGCAGT
>ERZ1031719.112-NODE-112-length-42823-cov-22.622638_pt1 | contig 42823 bp, 59 predicted proteins | sample MGYA00516702_ERZ1031719 | MGnify/ENA primary metagenome ERZ1031719 (study PRJEB33719, sample SAMN04261227) | wastewater metagenome | biome: rural village; feature: human; material: feces | host: Homo sapiens | place: El Salvador | collected 2013-01-07 ...
CGCCATCAATATCTGTTGTCTGACCGAGTGCGTCCTTGATATACTTGTAGCCTGCAAGGTCGGTAATATTCTGCTTCAAGTCGCCATATATCTTGCTAGTGATATAGGCGTTTGCCAAACCCAACTTATCGTAAAATGCCGAATATGCGCTTTGGAAGTTAGTAAACTTCGTTCCCACGGCAGATACGATAGTAGCCTTGCCGTTAGTATCAGCCGCATTGTATCTGCTTGATATGTCTGACAGATACGTAACGAGTTCCGTCTTGGCAGTAGTGAGGGTAGCAAAAGCGGTGTTGAGGTCGGTAAGTTCCTTGGTGCTCTTCAGCACCTCTGCTCCCTTCACCTCATTGTATGACTTCTCAGCGGCTGCGAAATCATCTTCAAGTCGCTTGGAATCCTGCGCCATAGCCGCAATCTCGGAAGGCTCTAGGTAGCCATCCTTGACATAGTTATCGAATGCCTTCTTGTTGATGGTGACGGTTTTGTCGAGATTCGTAATGTTCGTCTGTGCGGTCTCTGCCGCCTTCTTCGCCTCTTCCGCTGCCTTCTTTGCTGCGTTAGCCACGGTGTCATCGGTGTATTTGGAAGCTTTAATCCAATCGGCAATAGCGAACTGAGAACCAGCCTTCTTGTCGGTCTGGCAGCGCAATACCTCATTCTTATAGGTACTGCCGTCTGTAGGATAGGTAGCATTCACCCAAATATCGCCCACCTGATAGGGCGGTGTAGGCTGAGTGCTGAAAACCTTCATCTTGCCATCTGCCGTTTCCTGCGCCTTGCTTGCATCGGAAAGGGCTTTAGCGATGTCGGTATCTGTAATGATAGTCCACTTATAGGTGTTGCCATCCTTGGCAAAGCGGTATGCCTTGCCCGTCTTGTTGTCATAATAAAGGTCGCCCAAATGGGTATCTTTTTCCTTGTCTGTCGCCCAACTGCTGGCTGGAGCATTCTTCAAAGTAGGCACACCCTCATAGAACCACGTCTCGATAGCTCCATCAACCTGATTCTGCAAATCAGCTATCACCTGCGAGTTCTTGATGAGATTGTTTACCTGCTCCTCTGTCAAGCCCTTTGCTGAGTTCTCCTTGATGTACTGAGACAGTTCCTTGCCATCTACGGTTGATTTCGCCGAGAGCTTACCCTTAATAGATACCTGCTTGGCTGCGCTGTCATACTTGATGTAGCTACTACCCTCATAGCCATTCTCCTTAGTAGGTCGGTCGCCTACATACATATCACCATAAACGTTAAAGAAAGCCTTGTTGGTCTGCTTATTCACGCCATATTCCACATACTCCTTGTTTGCAAAGGAATAGCTGTTGATGCCGTGATAGAGGCTAATGGATGGCGAATAGGTATCTACCGCCGAGAAGATAAGACAGTTCTGGCGTTCTACATCGGTTCTATTACCGCACTGATTGAGCACATCACCTTTAGCAGGTACGTCGCTTGCCGTAGCGCAATCGGTATCAGAGAGGTCGATATAATGATACTTCTTTCCTTCCAGCTCTACAGGGTCTTCATCACGACCGATTACCAATCGCCAATAGAAGTGATTGCCAGCCTTGTGATAAGTGCCCTTGCGAACGTTGAATGATTCCGAGCGCACTTGGTCGTTAACCGCGAAGTCGTTATCTACCTCATCACCATCCTGCTCTGCTAAGAAATAGCAACGATAAGCCTTCTGTGACACATTATTGTATGTCACAGTAACCTCTTCTACCTTATGAGCCACCACGCCACCAGCAGGAGAGATTATCTCCTTACCACCGATGGTGGAGGTTTCCTTGATAACCAGCTCCTCGAAGATAGCCTTCATCCTCACCTCTAGGTAGTCGGTAATAAGATGAGAGCGACCTTCTGCATCTGGAGTCCACGAGCCTCCACCGACAAGCAATCCCTGCAAGAACTTCTGAACCTTCTGAAAGGTGATAGTACCATTTGCGGTATCGTCTTTCAGTTTAGAGAGATACATTTTATCGGTTATACTAGCATTAAAGCTATTGGTATTACTACCACCAACCATGCTAGATAGAGATTTAACAGTTTCTCCTTTTACTGCATCAATAATCTGCTTCGTATCACTCTTTGTAACTTCCAACGAATTAACAAGCTCAATCTCAACTTCTGCCAGCTCATCGTTATCAACCTTTACAGAGTAGTTGCTGACGAAAACTTCGTGACTAATAAGATTTCCATCGCTATCCGAATCGCCCTGTATTTGTATTGACAGCTTTGCATTCTCGTTTAGCTTACTTGCAAAGTCGGTATTCTCTTGTAAGAATACGCGAGAAAACTTAACAGAGTAGTTGAACTGGTCTGTATTGTTTTCGCTCATGTGCTTAATAAGAGCATCATCAAGTCGTTTCTCTGCTGCCGTTACAAGAACCTTTGGTGGTTTGATGCCTGTGATGACAAACAAATCTCCCTTTTGCGGTTTAAAGCCAGCACTCGCGTTTGGCATTACGATACCTAGTGTTGATGTGTCCTTCTGAACTGCAATCCATAACTCTTTCTGAGTTGAATCTTGGTTTAGCTTATCTTCGTAAGCATCGCTAGCGTTAGCAAATATATAGTCATTCTTATCTGTGCGAACTGGTTTTAAGTTTCCTTTTTCATCAACACTTACGCAGTTATAAAACTTTGAATTGTCAGCACTCGGCTGATTGTAAATCACAAATGAGCATGCAGGGCATCCGTTACTCTTGATGAGATTTATCTTTGCTGATTCGCTAGCCAAAGCATGAGCAAATAAGTCAAATCCAAAATCACCGTTAAACTTATGTAGCTTTATATAGAAATAGCTATGAATATAATTTCCATCGCTATCCTTTACATCACTATCAGCACTATCAAAAGCAACATCTGCAATCTCTCCAAACAACTGTCCTTCTGCATTTACAATTCCTTTGATAGTTGGCTTTATATTACCAAAAGTAACAGTCCCTTGATGAGGATTTCCTTTCTTGTACAAGTTTACAAACTCGTAATATCCACTACCGCTTGGCAACTTGTGGGTGTTATTCAAAGCATAATAGAAACGCTCTGCACCTTTCGTGTTGCGATATATAGAAGGCATAAGTACCGATGATGGTGCAATCCAGACTCTATCTATTACCGTTATTGATACAGGATTTTCTGCTCCGTTATCAGCGTCATGTAATCCTACATAATAGACATCTACTTTAGACCCTGAATTATTTACATCTTCTTTACGAGAATCGAACTTATATTCAGCAGAATAATATTCAGAAGATGATAATATTGGCATTGTAATACCCAAATCTTCTAAATTATAGAATTTGCCTCCTTTTGCATCCTTAAAGACAAAGTTTCCATAATTAGGAGTATATGACATTTCCAAATAACCGCTTTTCGTGATTGTAAAATCGCTTTTCTGAGCAGATAAGTTTATCACAACTCCGTTAGTATTTATCCTAATAGATGAAGATTTGTATGAAAGCACATAATTTACATCAAATTGATATATACCTTGTGAAACAATATCCATTGATGCTGTAGTACCTACATTTTTATCTGAAATAACATATCCTTCTTCACCAGTAGTGATGTTTTTCCATCTTATTGTTATTCTAGGAACACCTTGTTCAGTAACTAACTTGTATTGTCCGTTAATTCCTGTGCCGTTATATACACATACGATATTCAAACTGCTAAAATCAACGTGAACTCCACTTTTTGCGTCAACAAACATACGTACATTATCACCAAAAGAATATTGACCATCTGTTGATGATGATTCTCCGCTTGATGCCCAGTAAAATTCACTTGCATAGTTCAGTTTTAATGCTACTTCTTTGCCATTAATAACATTGTATAGAGTAAGTTTGTTATTATAACAATTAGCATTACCTAAACACCCAACCATCTTAGATAGTTGTATAGATACACCGTCTTTATTGATGTTTTCAACATCAAAAACTGCATCACCAAACTCATCATCATTAGGATAGTAATATGGCAGGTTATCAGATGAACCGTAACCTGTTATCATGTCAACTATCTTATAGTTCGCATTCTCCTTTGATACGGATATAAGGGCATCACTACTACCATATTTTATAGGTGTATCTGTTAAGTCGTGCTGTACCTTGCCGACATGACAAACATTGCCATCCCAGTAGTAATCAAGTTCAAACGTTGTATTGATAAGTTGCAAGACATCAGTCAAATATTGGTCTTCAAATGATACTTCCTTAACTTCATCTGTTCCATACCCTTCATCAACAACAACGTAATATCCCTTGTATTCATCTGTAGGACGATACAATCCACAATATGCCATTGAGCTATTGACGCGAGCAACAAACTCATGGATAGTTCCACCAAACGTGAACTTTGTCTGGTTTGAACGGTATCTGTCTTTATTCTGTGTATCAACATCATCAACGACAACATCAAAGAACAGAGTGTTATCAAGCAATTCTCTTCTAGATGTGAAAGTGATTTCACTCTTCCACATTTTAGACGAATTATCCTTTGTAGAGCTTGGTGTATAGGACACAAAGAACCTATCGTCATTGTACTCTACGAACTCTTCCTTCTTCCATTGCAAAGGCTCAGATGAATATATTGTAGCAGTAAGGGTAGGAGCACCACCCATACGTTTTGCATCGTAGGTATATGATGATACAATAGCAGGGTTAGCTTCCGATGGGAACAAACCGATAATTTCATTACCAGTGTTCTCATCGTAAGTCAACTTCTGTATGTATAATGATTCTGCCTTCATGTTTATTCTTTATTATTGTTTGTATTCTTTGTCATTGCGGTAATCTCAGCTTGTTTTTCGGCACGTTCATCTGCCTCTTCTTGCTGAGTCTGCAATCTTACTTCCTCGTCAGGTGCAGAAACAGTATTCTTTTCAACACCAGTCTTGGTAGAAATCAAACCTGCACCGCTCAATGTACAAAGCATCTGATTCCATGCACTTTCATCGAATGGCTGCCAAGGCTTAAATGATGTACTGATTCTCATCTGCTTAAACTCAGTAATTGCAGTAGGATTCTCACCGCTTGCAACCAACTGCTTTGCCAGTCCTTCCTTGAATAGTCTTGAATGTTTGCTAACGAAATTCTGCCATTCAATAGCTGCATTGTTAGCCTCCTCAATATCCAAAGAACGCGTCATTTGAATTGCCAAACCGCTTATATCGCCACTAGACTTAATATCCTTCGGCAAGATAAATGTACATCCTGTAGCAATCTGCAACTGGTCGAGAATTGACTGCATGAACTCAATCATGTTCTGTGGAGAAGGTGGAGTCTTAAACTCTGCGCTTCCATTTCCTTCAATGCTTGTATCATTCAAGATGATAGAACCAGCAATCTTCTTTGCGGTTTCATTGAGCTTACCCTTGATGTAAAGGATTCCCCATCCGTGGCGTTTTTGGATGACCGCAAACAGATTATAGATAATCTCGAATAGCTCGATAAGGTCTTGACCGTTATTCCAAGCAACATCACCACGTTTCGTGATAAGTGGACTCTCTGAGAATCCATGTACTTCCTTGCTTTCCAAACACCATCCTTTCAGTACTTCGTTTGTATCAACGTCTTGAACGAGTACATCTGTAAAATGATAATGATATGTCTTATCGTATGCATCAATGTGTCTTACATTGTCCTCAGTACGATAATAAACGCAATCAAGAAGCGGTTCTCCGTTATCATCTTTGTGTGTGATAATCTGATAACCATCTTCATACGAGAATAGCCTACATTTTACTTCGTTATCCTCATTCATGTAAACGAGTAAGCCCACATCACCATAACTCTGCTGAATGCGTATAGCTTGCATTTCGATGCCATCCTGATTCGTCTCATCCCAGTGCCACTTGAAATCGGCAAAGTTCTTTTTGAGCTTATCAGTCGGATTGCTGTCATGCAAGATATGATTACGTTTATTACCACCTAAACAAAGAGCCTTCTTGTCAACAATACGATGTTGCATAGGAATGCCAAATTTCTTAAACTCAATCTCGCAATAACTGCCATCATCAAGCTTGCAGCATATAGAAGGTAAGTTCGTATCAAACAATACCCTGTGAGAATAAGGGTCTAACTCCTTCGCAAAACGCTCTTGGCTTACGACTATCTTGCTGATATTCGGAAGCTGTGCCTCTTTACGGAAGTTTGTCTTAATATCCGAACCATCAGAAGAGTCATTGATGGTAATAGAGCGCGAACCCCTCAAATACGGCTTTTTCAGAAGCAATTTTTGAGGATTCTCCAAAAAATCATTGATTATGTCTTGTCTCTTTCTACTCATCGTTATTGTCGTTTAATGATGGTTCAACATCGTTGCTATTTTGTGAATCGTTATTCTCTTGTGGGTCAATCAAACCGAAGTGTCTGCAACAAGCCTTTCTTGACGGCCAGTAATTACATTCTCTATTGGTAGTAGGGCAAACAATATCATGCTTGCTTGGTACTACGATGATTCGTTTCTGCTTCTGTGACTCTTCCATTTCGAATTTGTCATTCAGCTTTACACGTATATCAGTCTGCATCTTCAATGCATCTTTCGGTTCAAGATTTCCGTCACTAAGAGTTTGGTCTATCTTGTCAAGCATTTTGAGAAGCTCGTTTTTGTTCTCTTCTTTGGTAATAGCGTTGTTATTAACATTGCCGATACCGAAAGGTTCTAGAACGTCCAGCAGTTTCTTGAATCGTGGAGTTTCGTAGAATTTCGCTGCATCCTTTTCACTCTTACGATAAGCAAGACGATATGCTAAAGTCTTATCTTCCAATGCGTCACAGAGGATAGCAAATGCAATGTCTTTCTCATCACATTTATCCCAGTCAATCCGCACGGATTCAAGAATCATTTTTATATTTTCTTTTTTCAGCATATATTCTAAAATTAATAGTACAACGTATCATCATAAATGCTCTGTGCATTAGGATTTTTTTCTTCAACATCTTGTGCTGCAAGTCTGAATCCCTCTTGTAGCTCGCTACCATACTCCATATTCAAACATGGGTACATTCTCATTGCGCAAGGGTCGAGCAAGTCCATAGAACGGTCTTTTCCAAGATTTCGATTCATTTCCTTCTTGCTCTGCAACTTCTTCTTTCCGCTCGGCATCTTGTCAAAGCGAACTACCGCGCATTCTTCCATGAACTCATTCTGCATGGAAACTCTGTATTTGAGGTTTTGATGCGTATAAACCGCATTTGCAACCTTATCAGAAAATGTAAGCTGTCCTCGCTTAATCATGTAGCTCAATCGCAAGTAACATAGGTCTTTTATTGTCATAGCAGACAAATAATAAACTCCCATTGCCTTTGCTGCTGATATATAAGGGATAGCATCGGGTATATAGTCATTGAAATACCTACCTGCCGTGGCATCATAGATAATATGGCTCTCTGCTACTCCCTCGTTAGCCGCAAACAGCCTAGCTCTTTCAGCATTGATTCGCGGTGTTGAATGCATAACGATTTCGTAATTGACAATATGGAATCCATTCCACGACAACATTAGAGTATTATCCTTTCCGAAATCTGCCAAGTCGATTGTTATCCATTTGTCACCATTTACGGCTGGGTCTTTTACGAAGCAATCTCGTGCCGCTTGGCTTGGAATCGGAATATCCTCTTCTTCTTCGGGGTCAACATTGAAGTTACCCTCCATAAGAGCTTGTGCCATTCTACCGCCCGATGCCGCTACAGAACCTAAATAACCAGAGTTGTTTTCAAGCATCTTCTTGTTTGAACCAAGTTTACCTTGATAGAAAACAAAACTCTTAATCATTACTTCATATCCAAAGTTGCCGCCAATGGTTTTAAGCTTTCTGTCTATATCTATTTTACATTTCTCATAGACTTCTCGCTTAGACATCCCCCAAACAACATCCTTAACAGTCGGTCCTGCACAATAGAAGTATCTGACTACACCATCACGCTCTGGGATGATAAAACCATCTGGTCCAATATACCAATCAAGAAATATTCTCGTCCAGTGGCTACGCTTCGGGTTAAGTGTTGCAAAGAACTTACCTGTAAACGTCTTGCTCTGACCTCTGTTTCGGGTCATAACGTATGAGAAAACTTCCCAAGTCATCTCCGTCAACTCGTCAATCGCAATCAAATCGTACTCCCATCCTTTCGCGCGCTCTCTCAACTTATCCATATTGGAATCGTCAAGATACGTCAAATCGACAAACGTTCCATTCGGAAATGTAACGCGCGGATTCTCGCTCTCTCTGATTTTCACATAATCAGCTCCGAATATCTGTTTAAACTTCTCTACGAATCCTCCACCTGCTTTTTGATTACCAAGTGAACGGCGTGAAATCATTGCACGAAAATCTGGGTCGGTCATTAACGGCTCTGCCATCGCAAGTACAAGACCATACGATTTGCCTCCTCCGAGATTTCCGCCACCAAAAACAACGTCAACGTTGCTACTTGCAAAGGACATTTGGAATCCCTCTTGTGGTCTGATTTCAATATCTTTATTCGTATTCATGCTGCAAAGATACCTAATTTATAATATATAATAAAGCGAAATTAATTATATATTGGTTACGTAACAAATAGAGTTTACAAAAGCCTGCAAATCACCACATTATTTAATTATCTTTGCAGCAGAATTTTAAAAATTAGTAATATGAAGTTTACAAAACAACAACTTTTAGACACCCTAAAAGCAAAGCTCACTGCAAACGGAAAACACCTTTCCATCAGTGAAAAGACAATAAAGAGTTTGAGTGATTCCCACTTTGACCTCTTAGTTGGTGAAGATACAGAGTTAGATGATTTGGTGAAGAAGATTTTGCCGCAGTATGTTTCCCTTAACGGCAACTATGAGAAGGATAATGCCGACTTCATCAAGAAATGGAACGATGAGCATCCTGACACCAAGCCAAACCCAAATGACGATGGCAAAGAGCCTTCGGCTGTTGAAAAGAAGCTTTTGGAACGCTTGGAAGCTCTAGAGAAGAAGGATGCCGAATACGAAGCATCTAAGCTCGTATCACAGAAACGTAGTGAACTTCTCGCCAAGTTCAAGGAGAAAGGTATCAACGATAGTAAGTGGATTGACAAGTACATGAACAAGTTGAACCTCACTAAGGACTCGGACATTGAGCAGGAATTTACGGATGCGGAAGAGTTTTACAACATATCCCACGTAAAGGGCGGTGGTACTCCAGGCAATCCAAGTGGCGGTAATGGAGATAAACCTATCGGTGCTGAACGATGGGCAGGAGTAAACAAAATTCTCGGCACGTCAAAACCTGCTGACAAGTAAATTCGGATAACATTAATTATTAACTCTTTAAGGTAAAAAGATTATGTTGGATAACTTTTTCACAAGACAAGCCAATGGTGGTGCGGTATTCACTGGTCGCACACTCATTCAGGCACATGGCTCTATTGGAGGTCATAAGAATGTCTTCGTAAAGCTCGTTAAGGGCAGCAAGGATGCGCTCTGTTATCCTACTACGGGTGGCATCTTGAAGAACCCATTCAAGGGTAGAGCGAAGATTTATGCAGGTGACCTCGTTGAGTACACACCTAACATTAACAACACTACTGGTGCAGAGGTGAAGATTTTGAAGTTCTATGAGCTGGCTAAGGATGCTACTGAGACAGACGTAACCTACAAATTGGTTCGTGACGGCTATCACCACATACCGTATGCTGGCGATACTATCATGGTAGGACAGAAAGATTTTGTCACACAAGCAAAGGGTGTCACTATCACCAATGTGGAGAAAACCACCGACGGTTCAAACGATATTTGGCTCGTTACAGTATCAGAGACACTTGGTACAGCACAGAAAGCTGGTGACATTCTCGTAGAAGCAGCAAAAGCAGGTGCAAAAACGCTTCCTATGGTTACTAATCCTAATGCTTACGCAGACAAGGATATGGATTTCTTGTATGACGCGAACATGGAAGGGGTTGACGATTTGGAGTATATGCTTACTCCAGCTTTGGCACAAGAAGATACTGTTATCGACCTTGTAGCTATCGGCAATTTGCCACCAGCAGTTCTCGCTCTCAACAAGAGCCGTGTAAAGACTTGGTTCTGGTTTAATTAATCAGACCAAGTAAATGATAACGAACTTATTTTTTTTTGTAATTAATTGTATTTAGGATATGCAAAGATTTGATATTAACAACTCTGATTGGGCTGCACTTTTCCGTTCAAAAGATGGCGGTAGTGAACTGTTTCAGTCTCTCGTTGACAACTCAGACCTCCTTAACATGGATGAAGGTTGGGCAATGACACAGGGACATGTTGCTGACGCACCTACTCCAACAGCGGATGATGGTTCTGCTACTTTCCGAATGACTTCACATAAGTTGGAAGCTGCACCAGTCATGGATATGCGTGCTCCTCTTGGAGACTCACATCAGATGGATGCCGAGGGTGAGGCAGAGTACACTGCATCTATCCCAGACTTTATCGGTCGTGGCTTTGTAGAGACCGCTGCACAGCGTATCTACAAGGAGAAGCAGTTTGCTCAGTTTGGCAACGCAGACCGCATCATCGCTCGTTGGGTACGTGATTACCTCGCAGTTGGATTAAAGTCAGCAAAGGCTACTTTGAACAATACCACCGCGCAGTTGGAGACAACTGGTAAGATTGATTACACTGGTCTCGGTGCTGGTATCTACGGCAAGCTCTATGATGCTCGTCTTCCAAAGGATAATTTTCAGAAGGCTGGTGCAAAGGCTTGGACTGCCGCAGATTGTAAAATTCTCAAACAGATGCGTAAGTTAGAAGACGCTTATCGTGATAAGCGAGGAGGCTACGATGGTGCTCTTACTTGGAAGATGACAAAGAAGATGTACAATGATGTATTCCTTCAGAACCAAGAAGTACGCGACTTGTATGTTGCTTGGTGTAAGGCTAACTATATTGCATACGTTGAGGGTATGCCTATCACTAACGAGCAATTTTTGAAGTCATTTACAGACATTCAAGGTATTTCTCCTATTGAGATTGTCGTTGAGAAGGAGCGCAACAAGACACGCACAACCGACACATTTGTCAAGGGTTGGGCAGATAATCGCGTTGTTCTTCGCCCTGCTGGTGATGCAGTAGAGTTCAAGTACACCGATGTATTGGAACGTGACGTATTCGGTAGCGGCTATGGTGCAAGTACTATTGATACCACTTTCGCAACCATGCTCAACGGTCTTGTTACAGCAATGAACACCACAACCGACAATGGTCGATTGAAGGAGTGGCACACAGACGTGATGATGTCTGCTATTCCAGCTCTCATCTCATTCACTAACCACGAGATTATCCACACCGATGTAGCTGGTGACGGTGCAGTATCTTAATGGTTAAATACTCACAATATACGATAACATTTAATTCATTTGTCTCCCAATGGCAGCATCGAAGTTTGACATATTGGACTATCTGAGCGGCATGACTAACTTTGTCTTCGACAAGTCAGCACTAAACAATGTCGCTTTGGATTGCGGCGTTTCTGATGTTGAGTCTTACTTAGACTTGACAGAAGAGCAGAAAGACAGATGTAAGATTGCACTCTTGGAAAAGATTGTGTTCGGTGTCTATCAGACTGCATCGACCACAAACCAACATGGCGCATATACTCTTACGGTAGGTGCTCAGACCATTACATCGGCTGCATTGCTGAGTATCAAATCAGAACTCAAAAGACTTTACAAGAAGTATGGAGAGGATGAGAAACTTGATGCTCTTAATGAAACCGATGGAGAGGTTAAATGGATTGAAGAAACAGATTGGTAAGCTATGTACACTGACAGAAATGCTTTGGATGAATATGCCTATCATGGCGTGTTCTACCGCTCGGAACAAAAACCGAAAGAAGATGGAGACCTTATCGGAAGCGATGGGGATATGTTAGGTGATACTGATACTAGTGCAGGTGAGTCAGAAACAGAAAATGTAGAAACTATCATTTTTGAAACTGATTGCGATATTCAGGAAACCAACAAACTCTTTAATTCGGGTGTTGTTACGTTAGGATATACAATCTATTTTCCGATGCCAACGAAAGAAGGAGAAGACGGAAAAGATGAAGAATATATTCCTGAAGGTTTGAATGCTGGCATTCGTTTCCGTGGAAAAATGTACGGAATGGACGTTGACGGAATGGTTATTGGCGTTTATCCGACACAGATGCACGGATGCGTAGCTTACATCAAGGGTACTGATATTTAGTTTTTTCATCATAAGGTAAAATGTATTTAGGATAACAAGGTATGGCACAGAGGATTAATCGCAGATTATCTCGAATTGAGAATTTCTTTTCGATGCTTCTTACTAAGGGAAAAATCTCAGACAACATATTTGTCGGGGAATTACCACCTACAACTAGTAAGAACTGGGATGATTTTGTCAATGTTGACGTAGGTCAGCAAAGAGATTATGGCGGTTATTCTTCTGGCTATGCTAACATTTATCTCTATGCAAGACCAAAGGGAACTCCACTTAGAAAGAATGTAAAGTTACTTGACAAGATGGAAGGTGTTCTTGACAAAATAATTGATGAATCAAGAGACGCAAACTATACAATCAGTACATTATACCGTGATAGCGGATATGACTCAAACCGCCAGTTCCATTTTCAGATGATTTCTGTTTTAGTTATCGCAAGATAAATATATAAAATCTATTAAATGTAACATTTAAAACTCATTATATTATGGCGAAAAAGGTTATAAATACTGGTGCGGGAGCTGTCAAGTTCATCAAGCCAGATTATATTGTTGCCACATTGTTCGATGGCACAGAGACTGACGAGTCTGCTCCAAAGGGTGATTCTTACATTCTTGAGGATGTTATTGAGAACACGACATCTATTTCACAAGATGATAACGATACCACCGATATTGAGTGTGAGACTTCTGACTCTCCTATCATTTCCATTGTTAAGCTTGGTAAGTGGCAGCTTGCAGCAGAGATTGGTGATACGCAGAAGGAACTTTTGACTGCATTGTGCGACTTTACAGACGATGCAACAGGAAAGAAGACTCTTGCACCTTCGATTTACAAAGCAAAGTATGCAAAGATTGATGTTGTACAGGTTCAACCTAATGGAACTACAATGGAGGCTTACGTTCTCCCAAAGGTTCAGCTCAATTCTAAGTTGACTATTGAATCTCTCAATTCAAACTTGGCTCGTATTGCATTGGCTGGTACTGCCAAGGATATTGCGCTTACCGTTGGTGCTAAGACTGTTCGCACACCATTCTATGTTGACCACAACTATTCATTGCCAACGGCAACTGAGTAATTTCGGTTCTTCAACAATTCTCGACTATATACAAGGGGCGGCGGCTTTAATGCTGTCCGCTCCTTTTTAAGTTTTATCATTTATGGCTGAAACATTATACAAAAAAGCATTAAAGCTTATTACGAAGGAATTAGACAAGGATGCAAAGAATGTGTTAAGAGAATGTATTCAAGAAATTACGTACACACATCGAACATACAACCTCTATGATTCTTACGGATATGGCATTTATGTCGAAGGCAAGCTTGAAAAGATAGGTTACTTATCATCCTCACCAAAAGCATCCAAAGGCAAGAATTGGTATGGAGAAGAAATTAAAGGTCGTGAGGCGATAAACGAATATCTCAAAAACGATTATTCCCCTAGTGGAGTAATTGATTTGGCAGTTGTTGCGACTATGCCATACGCTAAGATATTGGAAGATGGCGGTGGTAATCTGAAACAATCTTACAGAGTTATTTCAATGTCGTTTCAGAAGCTACAAAACCTATCCAAGAAGTATAATGGAACAGTAAGTATGATTAGAAAGTAATTCATATATATGGGAAAAGTATATAGAGCACAAAAAGACCCGAATAAGGCTAAGAAACAAGCTATAGAAGACGAGAATAAGGTGTTACCTAGTTCTCCCTTGTCTGATGCGGCAATGGAACGTCTTGCGCAAATTATGAATGATTCTCCTACAATTGTAAAACTACAAGGTACAGAGTGGGAGATAAGAGCATTGAAGCCTGGCACTCAATGGATGATTGCAGAGGAGGCTTGCAAGATAGTCAAGGGCGAAAACTTATCAATGGGTGACGTTATCAAGGAGTTTGCCATCAACATTCCATCGGTGGCAAGAGTAATCACACTATCCTTGCTAAATGACAAGAAACGCATTGATTCTGAGGAATACCAACAAGTTTACGACCAGTTGCTTTGGGGAGACTATGACATCAAGGATTGGGCAACATTACTCGTTGAGATTCTCAATTTGCTAGATGTGGATTTTTTCTTCGCGAGTACCAATGTGATTCAGACCGTCCGCAATCAAGCTCTGATGAGGAAGAAACAAGCAGCCGAATTATCCCGTCACGAACAGAATACGGACAAATGATAGATTTCTTACGTGCCAACACATGGTGCTCGCAAGAAGAATATAAGTGGAGAATGACCGTTCCGCAGATTCGCCTTGCGTCTATGGATTTTACTCATATAGAGTATATATCGTCAGATAAAGGCAACAATCAGAGGAACGACAAATTAAAGAATGCAAAGGTAATCAATGGCGCAGAGGATTTACGAAATCTCAATGACCTTGGAATACCTATTTTATAAACTCTTAAACTTTTGAATTATGGCAGATTCAGCATTAGGAGCAGCTCTAACCATTCCTAAAAGTGCGTTAGATGCTATAGAACAAGCAGACAAGAAATTGAAAGACATACAAGATACGGCTAAAAATACCGCGTCTAGTGTAACACAATCTTTCAAGGATATGTCTGTTGGTACTAAGCCGTTCCTTGATTCTTTAGACCAAGTTATAGCAAAACTCGCAACAATCAACGCATCTGCTTCAAATGCAAGCAGTGGTATCTCAAACGTAGGTGCGAGTGCAGGTAACATGAACAATAATATTACGTCAGCAGCACAGAACATTCAAAATATGGTAGCACAGCTATCTAAGATGAATGGTTCTGGCACTAGTGGTATTATGCAAGCGGCACTTGCATTTCAGAGATTACAGGAATCGGCAAAGGGTGCTAGCGGTATGAATATTGCTGAGTTAAAGCAAGAAATTGGTTCTATTGAAAGTATGTTGCGAGATACAACACAAAATCTCACCAAGGCAGACCAAGATGCACTTATTAAGCGAAAGAAGTCATTACAGGATGAGTTACGATACCAGCAGCAGATGTATAATGAACGTGCTGTTGCTTTTCAGAAGGCTCTTGATAAGATGGTGAGTGCAGAACAATCTTACAACAACAAACAGAGAAAGGCATACGCTGATAGAGCAAAAGACTATCAGACGAGAAATAACAAGGCAAACACCACATATCAAGGCGCGCTTGATTTCTCTGCTACTGCAAATACGCTCAACCGCCAAGTACGCGCTATTGAATATCTGAAAGAGGCTCGTATGAAGTTGTCTCAAACCGATGCTGATTATAAGCGAAAATTGGATATTCTTAATGCTGCCATTGAGCAACATAACAAAAACTTGAAAGAGGCTGGTGTTAATTCTCGCGCGTTGACCGAACAAACATCATATATGGCTGGATATATGTCACGTTGGGCACAGCGTATGGCATTTACATTCTCATTTGGTGCAGCAAAATCTTTTGTTGGACAAATAGCAGAAGTTAGAGGTCAGTTTGAACTCTCAGAGCGTTCGCTCGAAGCTATCTTGCAGAACAAACCAAAGGCAGACGAGATTTTCAACAAGACAGTAGAACTTGCCGTTAAATCACCTTTCCGTATCAAGGACTTGGTGGATTACACACGACAACTTTCCGCTTATCGAATTGAGTCTGATAAACTTTATGATACAACCAAGCGACTTGCCGATGTTTCAGCAGGTCTTGGCGTTGATATGGGAAGACTTATCCTCGCATACGGACAAGTCAAGGCTGCTGCATACCTTCGCGGTTCTGAGGTTCGTCAGTTTACTGAGGCTGGCATCAATATGTATGGTGAGTTGCAACAATACTTTAAGGAAGTTAAGGGAGAAGCGTACACGACCGCGCAGATTGTTGATATGATTTCCAAGCGTAAGGTCACATTTGAGGATGTCGAAGCGATATTCCAACGCATGACCGATAAGGGTGGAACATTCTACAATATGCAAGAGATTCAGGCTGAAACTCTCCAAGGTAAGATTTCCAACTTGAAGGATGCTTTCGATGTGATGCTTAATGATATTGGCAAGGCTAACGAGGGCACAATGAAGGGAATGGTAAGCTGGGGTACTTCTCTGCTTGATAATTGGAAGACTCTTGCAGAGATAGGAAAAGCTCTTATACCTATTCTTATTGCTATAAAAGCTAATTCTATGTTTGCAAAGACTAGTCTCGGACAAGCTTTTTCACAAGCATCTGGTTCAGGTATCGTAAGATATAAGGCTCTTTTCGTAAATTCCTTAGATGGAATGAAAAAAGCTCTCAAAGATTTTGGCGGTCTCGTTAAAAGTTCATTATCAGGTATAGGCGTAGGTCTTGCAATTTACGCTGTAGCAGAAGTAATAACTACTGTTTATGATAAGATTTCCAAGTACAACGAAAATGTACGTAAAGCCGAAGAAGAAACCATAAAGGCAAAGGGTGCAATAGGTGCTTTGGCTGGAACGTACAACGACCTAGCAAATGCAGCCACAAATGCAAATGGCAAATTAGAAGGAAAGGATTTAGAAAAGAATGTCGAAGATAGACGTACAACGTTACAAAAGCTTATTGATGCCGCATCAAAAGACGGACTGACTTTTAAAATCAATGTAGATAGTCTCGATGTAAACCAACTTAACGCTACTTTCAGTAAGGTTGAAAAAGAGTATAAAGATTTCATTGATAGCATTGAGGTTATCAGAAGAAATTACGCCAAGAATGATGCTTGGAACACTTGGTTTACTGATGGACTTGATGATGATGCAGACGATTACAAAGATGCTGTGATTGATGCTCTCGCAAAGTCTTCGCAAATGGAGAGAGTTGTAGCAAACATTAACGCGAACTACAAACAAGCCACTTCGACTACAAAGAAATACTTTGATGAGATACGTGCAGGTCAAAAGGATAACGAATCCAACATTGACTATATGACACGTATGTATGAGTTGATAAAGAAAATCAACATAGCACAAGGCGGCAGTGACTATAAAATGCCATCCTTTATTGGTACTTCGCAAGCAGATTTCAATGACCTTATCCGTGCAATGAACAGCGTGCAAAATAAGGCGCAAGAATTGAACAGCGAATTTGATGCAGTATTTGGAGACCTTAGAAAAAAATATAGCAATAACCCTATAAAGATACAGGGCGTAATTGACAGAATTGCAGCCGAGCGCGATTGGAGTCAATACGAGAGAGACCTTGCTTATAGACACTTTGGCATCAATGTGTATATTGATAGAGCCAATATGGAGAAGCAAGTATCTTGGGTTGATGATTATATCAATGATTTCTTTGCAAAGAAAAAGTATGGCATTAGCCTCGTTGTCAAGGAAATTGATGACGATAAGGCTTTTGAAGGTTTTCTTGGAAAAGGAGACCAAGCAGCAAAGGCTGCAAAATCTTGGAAAGAAGTTGAAAAGAGACTCGCTGCTGTTGGCAAAAACTCGCCTACAATAACAGTTGATGATACTATCCGAAAGATATTCAAGGCTGGTGAAATTGGAGCAAACCAAATGGTAATTTCTGTAGCCAAGGTGAGAGCCAAGGTTAGGGAATTGAAGAAAGCCGCGACTCAGCAAGCGTTAGCTTTGGGTGTTAACCCTTTTGAGAGTGATGCTAAAAAAAATAGAATCAAACAAGATAAGGCACAAAGAGACATCTTGCAAGAGCGAATTTCATTATTGAAAGATATGAACTCTAAATACAACGAGTTGATTAAGACGGAATCAAAAGAAACCGCATTATCTGCTACTCGTAAGTATTTTAAAGAGGCAGCGCAAAATGTAGGATGGAAAGCCTCTGATATTCTGCCAGACGATGCATCTGTGGCAAAACGCATTCGTGAGATTGGTTCTCAGTACAAGGAATTGACAAAGCGAGGTAACGCATTCCGCATTTCGGCAGACATTGATTTGAAAGTTTCTGAGAAGGAATACAACAAATTAAAGGATGATATATCTAGAAATGTCAATGATGCATTCTCTCAGATGGACTTGTATAAAAAACTGAAAGATGAGGGTATGTCTGATGAGCTTATTAAGTCTATGTTTGGAGACCTCACGAAGTCGTTTGATGAAGTACAGGAAGACATAAATAATGAGTTTAATAAGTATATCATCAAAGACTACGAAACTCATTATGGTAAAGATTTCACAAAATGGGGCGATAAGGTTATTCAGCAATACAACTCTGATTTGGAAAATACCGCAGAAGTCATAAGGAAAAAGTTCTCTGGAAGTGATGTCGAAAAAGAATATCTCAATCAGACACAAAAGCTCAATCAGAAAATCGAGCAAGACACGACAGATACTGCTCAAAAACTCTTCAAAGAGTATAAGCAACGCCTGTCAGACCAGTTGCAGCTTGATAGAAAATATATCGCGGATAGAATAGCAATAATGAAGAATTTCTCTGACCCTGAAACTCAGAAGAAATTACTTGATAATATTGACTTGGACTACAAAAAGAAGACTGGCGAAAATACTTGGAAAGATTTTAAAAATAGCGACATGTATGTTCGTCTGTTTGATAATCTAGACCAAGTTTCTTCTAAGGCACTTGATGCGATGGCAGAAAGACTGCAACAGTTGCGTACAGAGCTTAGAGACCTAGACCCAACAGAGTTGAAGACTATTGCGGAACAGATTAATAAGGTCAATGAAGTTCGCAATTCACGCAATCCTTTCAAGGCTTTCACTAGCGGACTTAAAGAAATGATTAAGGCTGGTAAAGACTTAAAAAAGTCGGGCGGCGTAGAAAAGTATGTAGAGCTTAACGGACTTAGAGCAGATTTGACGAGCAAATTGCAGAATCAAAATGCCTATGTTGAGTCTTTGGAACAGGAATATAACGAACTGACAAAGAATAAGGATGCGAACGAAAGCGTTGTTACAACCTTAAAGTTGAAGTTAGCAACCAACAAAAGCATTCGCGACTCTTTAAAATCTCAGTTAAACCTCACCGATGATCAGATTACAAAGCTCGGAACGATTATGACTGAGGAAGAGCAGGCAAAAGCAAAGTTCTCAAAATCCGTGACGGATATTACAGACGTGGTTTCCACGATGGCTAACTCGTTTAATACTCTGTTTGAAGCACTTAGCGGTTCTGATGCGAATTTGGAGAACACTCTGGATATTGTCAGCAACATCGGTCAGGCGGTCGGTTCGTACTATAGCGGAAACTATGCAGGTGTCGTATCGGGCGCAATGGGCGCGCTTACAGGCGTAGCTAAACTCTTTAGCAACGAAGGAAAGATTGATAAAGAAATTGCACGCCAAGAACGCGCTGTAAATTCCTTGCAACACGCTTACGAAAAGCTTAAAAAGAGTATGGACGATGCCTTTGATACGCAAAAGCTCTACGAATACAACCAAAAATCGGTCGATGCCCTTAAAAAGCAGCAGAAGGCGTACCAAGCAATGATTAACGCAGAGCGCGGTCGCAAGAAACCTGATGAAGGCAAGATTCAAGAATGGGAACAGCAGATTGATGATTTGAACACAACAATCCAAGAATTAGGTGAATCTATGACAGAAGCACTTGGCGGTTTTGGTTCTCAGTCTAACTATAAATCTGCTACTGAAGCTTTCTCGGAAGCGTGGGTAGATGCTTTCAATGAAGGTAGTGATGCACTCGAAGCACTCAATAATAAGTTTGACGAGTATTTCAATACAATGCTCACCAAGCAGTTAATGAATAGAGCTACTTCAAAATACATTCAGCCTATCCTTGAAGCATTCGATAAAGCGGTATCTGAGGGCAGCGAAGGTGGAAACAATGGTCTTGACGTTACCAAGAAAGAACTCGAAGGTATCAAGGAACTGAAAGACAAGAACCTTGCATTATTCAATGAGTATGCAAAGAACTTGATGGACGTTCTCAACGTCAAACCTACTGGCAGTTCAAATATCTCTGCTTTGCAGCAAGGTATTCAGTCCGTTACAGAATCAACCGCACAGGCGTTGGAATCGATACTCAATTCTCTCAGGTTTTATGTAGCTACTCAACAAGCAGATGTCCGCATCATCCGCGACACTCTGTTAGAAAAGCTCGGAAATAGTATCAGCGCGATAACGCAAGACACATCAAGCAGTCCTGTACTCATTGAGTTGAGATTGCAGACAACAATACTTACTGATATTCGCGACACCTTGGCTAGCTGTGTAAAGGGCGGTCACAAGCAAGGAAGAAATGGTATCAAGGTATTTATGAATTAGTTTTCTGTGTTCTATATATAAAATTAGGGCAAGCTCGGTTTCACAACTGAACTTGCCCTTTTTAATCAACATAAATCTAACTAAACCTTAACTAATATAAAAAGTAAAATTACACTTTATGTCTGTGTACCGCCGTACACTCTGTAAATAAGAAAATAATATAAATATTTTTACCAAACTTTGCTATTTAAATGAGCTGTAAGACGTTATTTCTGCTCATCCTTACAACTATTCCACTCTGACACATAAATCGTTCCTAGCGTCATATTTGCGTCATCGTAGCCAATGATTTTAACATCATTATCCTCTCCGTACTCTACAAGGTCACATTTTCCTTTGCATTCGATGCGAACTTCACTCTTTCCGCACACATAAATGCGAGTAACCATATTCTCAGGAACTTCAATTTCCAAATCCTTGCAGTATGCGACAAGAATAATCGTAGAGCGCGCCTTGATAACTCCATGAGCACCTATATACATTTCGCTGGTATATCCGTGCTCGTTACATTGATAGAATCCATTGGCAAACTCACCAAACTCTTTCAAAAGGTACTCTTTTGACAATCCCCATCCGAAAGCTATAGAATCAGCCATAAACTCAATTCCGTTTGAATCAAGAGCCATATTTACCAATTCTCGCTTACTCGCGGCAGAATCCCATTTACCCTTATACTCTCCGCACAATCCCAGTCTCAGAGCATTGCGCTTCAATGTTAATAATTCATTACTATTCCCCATACCATTCTCTCAATCTATCGTTAATTAAAGTGTTCACATACGCATAGGTTTTGTCGTAACCGACAAGTTCGTGACACTTGCGGACACACCGCATAGCAGATTTCTCATTGATGTCCGCGCGCTGTGCGATAACGGCATAGGAAAAGCCATAGCGATTGTGTAGAACGTCAAGAACAAAGTTCCTTGCTACCGCTCTCGCAAAAGGAATGTTAGTATTGCCAACATATAAATCGTCTGCATTCACTCCTTCCTTTTCCTCAATACGCATAGCCGTGTTCACTTGTTCGCAAACCATCCGCTCTACCTTATTCATCGTATCATTACCTAAATATATCATAGCCGTTATATCTTATTTTTATCTTTATAAACGTAACCTACCGTATCACAAGGATATTTATCGTCTGGTGATAAAACACCTGCATCTTCCATCTTCTGTCTGAAATCCATAGAAACCATAGGAACTAACTTGTGAAGTCTAGAACCATCGGCGGCAGCCCAAATCGGTTTTAGATATTGAACAGGATTCTTAACCTTTACACCATCCCATTTGATTCCATTCTGAATGAATGGTATAAAGATACCGTCTCGCTTCACTCCGTTGGCATCACACATCCTTACAATTCTGTAATCTCGGAATAGTCCGTATTTCAGTTCTATATACCATTCATTATACATAAGCTATTCCTTTCCTTGATTAAGAGCCTCGGCTGCTTGCTCTGCCAATATTGCCTGCTGACCGTGCTCAAAGTTCTTCTTCAAGTCTTCCTCTGTCTCTTCGGAAACTGGAGTGTTCATTACAGTTTCCAACTCTTTCTGCATACGACCGAGGTAATCCATCTTGTTCTTTGCGAACTTTGCAGCATCATCTGCATCAGTGAACGCTGTAATCGGATGAGTAATGTTGGCTTCTGTGATGATAACCATGCTATCAAGCATATCCTGATAAGTAACATCTGTCTCAGGGAAAATATCATTTTCTTTCCCCTTTACTTCGTTCTTCATCGCGACAAGATTTTCAAGCCACGCGAATGTTGTAGTGGTAAGCGCGTGTCCTTCCATATCAACACCGCCCCAACGCTTAAAACGTGCTTCAAATCCAATATGTGTGTGGAAAATAGCACAATCCTTTAAAATTACGATGAAGAAATGACCGAAGTCGGTAACGCTTTCAACATCTTTTTTGTTGATTCCGACAACAACTTTAAGCAAACCTGCATTGTTGTCAACAGTCTTCTTTTTTGCAATTCTAGCCATAACTATATATTTATTTTTGTTCTACAATCGTTTTGTACTCGAAACTAATGCAAGATGGATTATCCTCAGAAGTAAATCTAACATCATTAGGGTCATTGCAAACCCCATCTTTGAAGAAGAAACAATCCTTGCAAGTATATACTAGCGGAATAATGTCTCCGCAAGCATCATCGTCAGGATTTGCGTCTGTATATAAGTCTTTGCCCAAGCAATATGGGAACTCAGAATCTTCATCATTCAACAATACGCAATCCTTACAAGTGTATTTAGTCTGCTCCATGTTCCTTACGTTTTTGATATTCCATCAATGTCAAGATACAATAGTTAGCGCAGTCAAGAAGAGCATCTTCCAATGGTTCATTAGCAACTTGCGCCTCGTTGTCCTTCAACGTCTTGATTCGATTCACTTTCTCTCGTATCTTTCCGTATCCGTAGTTGATACCAAGCTCATCATACATTTCTGAAAAAGCATTCCCATAATCGTGATTTTTGCGCTTATAGGTATCACTCATCTTGTCGGTGATAGACTTGAATGTTTTAGCATCTTCAGCAGATGAACACTCGTGTATCTTTGGTTCAAGATTTTCTTTATTCAAAATTTCTCCACGTTTCATAATATCTTTAACTGAAAGCATGAAGACCTCGTTTTTAATCTCGTCACAAGTTACTTTTACAAATAAACAACAAGAATTGTCAATGGAAGGAATAAAACACCAAATCGGACTATCTATAACCTTAAAAATAGGACGGGCTGGGGTTGTAATGATTTTAAATCCACCACGAATCTCTAAATCTGTTTTGTACCTTGGTAATACAGGGCAGTCTTCGCCCATTATTTGATAATGACGAAATCTTGCCACCTCTTCTTCGTATTCTCTCACTCTGAACGGAAGAACAAACTCTAATCCTATCTTAATATCTTCTTTCTTAATCATAAGCTATTTCTCCTTATCTTTTAGTTCAACGAAATCTCCAATGCCCAAACGAGCATTGTTGATGCAAGAGGCTACCCATCCGAAGAGATATGCGGAAGGCTCTTTTCCGTGGTCTATACCGCACGTGTTCTCGATGGCATCTACTACGTGGCTGCTTTCGTGCGAGATATTACCCATTGTCATATACTTCTTTAAAGGGAACGACACGAGTATTCCGTACTTCTTGTCAGACTTCCTCTCTGCTTTCTCGTAGGTTATACCAAAATACTCATCTTTGCCATCAGGAAGTATTATTCCATCGAAAGCAGATTTAGCAATATCTATAAAGTCGCCTCCTATATGCACCCACAGTTTGCGTGGATATCACAGGGTCAAACTCGTAATATCCTTTCTTCTTCATAATTCACGAATCAGTTTAGTTATACGTTTGTATTCCTTAAGAATTGGAGCATCGAACCATTTCGTTTCAACAATATATGTTCTGTCCTGTTTTATAACTCCAACAAGTTGAGGATTACCCCATATTCCGTACAAATCTATACGATATGCTCCCTTGTCTGTAGCAACAAGATAATAAGTATCTGTCCTGATTCTGTCTTTACTGCCAGACGTTTCTACGATTTTATCAACAGAGTACACCGTAATAGTGTCATACAACTCACGATTGTCTTCTTGAAATCTCTGATTTCTGCTACATGATGCCAATAGAGACACCACTGCAATTAATGCAACTAATAAAAACTTTTTCATATTCTCAACTATTTATGTTTTAAAATAACGCGGACTGCGCTTGTTATGTGTAGAGCTTGTGTTATTTGTAATGAGAGTACATCCCTAGAAGAATTTTGCGGGCTGGCATTCATCGATTAACTTGCGTGCTTCTTTAGCACACTCAGCCACGCATTTTTCGACTGCTTCTGTGATGTCTTGGATTTGCCCCTCACGCATATTGTCGTATTTATCGCAAGTATCGGCTATTATTTTGTCGAGAACACTATTTTGCAAAGCCTCCATATAATCTACATAATCCTTGCAAGTACTGCGTCGAGGTGCTTGCACCCAATCAAGAAAGTCCTTCTTCCAGTCTTTCCATGTTTTGCTTTTTATTACTATCATTGCTATTTATATTTTTTATTTGTTGTTCTTGTGCCCTATATGATATTTGTTGCATATCCTACACCGATACACCGCCATACCTTGTGCCCGTAACTTCGGATTCTGATTCAGAAACTCCCAAGCATCATCCTCAGTCTCGTATGCGACCTTCGCCTTCCATGAATGAACTTTTTTAGTCCAATGTTCGGGGTCTGGTTTGAACGGCGGTACTTTATTAGGATTGTGATGGTTATTCCTCATAGCTCAATGATATTAATGCAACTATCATCAATCGCGATATAGCAATCAAGCGTCTCGCGTCTGTAACCACCGAAATCAATAAAAATTTCAGAATCATCACTTGCGCAAATGAACTCTTTGTTGGCAAGTAATTCATCCTTAGTAATGGTTTTCTTAACCTCACTAAAATAAATTCTTCCAACCATAGGTGCATTGATAATGCCGCCGACTTTTACAACATCATCATCTGATGTTATATATATGATAGGCAAATCGCCTTTTGCATTCTCAAAGAACACGTTATTTAAAAGCTCTGCTTTGTTCATAATTAGTTACTTTTTAGTTGATGATTTTTTGCGACCACGTTTCTTTGTCGTGTCGCGCTTGCTAGCAGTGTAATCCAATTCCGATTTCTTTGGTCTTCTTGGTTTTCGCTTTACAGGAACGGCTTCTTTATTCGGCAACTGCAACGTCTCACATTCCTCATCTTCGCCAAATTCGTTCTCAAACTCTCTTCCTTCACGCTTCTCAGAATCGGCATCATAGGCACGCTTCCACTTGCGCTTGGCAACCTTCAACTGCTCTTTCTTGAATGCTTCTGATTCCTCATGAAGCTTATCGTAGTCTATCTCAGGTGCATCAAACTCACCTTCAATACTGCATTCGGGAGTTTTTTCAACGTCCTTTGATTCCATTTCCTGATGAATGCGGTCTTCCTCTGAAATGTACGGCTCATCGTCAACTTTCTGCTTATGACTGGCATTATACTCGTCTATGAACTCTTTTATTTCTTTCTTTGAACATCCATCTTTCCTCATTTCAGCCAACTCAAACTCGAACTTCTGACGTTCAATGTCCTCAAATCTCGTTCCGTCCAAATCGCTTCCTTCATTGAGTACGTTGATTTTCTTGTTTTCCTCATCAGCTCTCATCTGTTTGTCAATGGCAATCTCCAATAACGCGTGATTAACGTCCGATTCCTTCATTTCATCGACCTCATAAGCCCTAGGGTCTTCACCAAGCTCGTTTTTCAGAAAGTTCTTCTTTGCTTCGATGCATCCGCTCGGCAAAAACTGAGCCTCATCAAGATACATGTAAGGATGAATGCTCTTGATAGACATGATAGGACTCGGTGTGCCGAAGTCTTGCAAAAGCTTCATGTATTTGTCCGCATTCTGCTGATAAATGCAGTAGCATTCCTCCAAATTGCGCTTCTGAACAAGCACAACTGCCATTATCCAGAATGGGTCTTTACCATCCGTGTAGCGTTTCGGCAATCCCTTCGTCTGCAACGATGCCGCTTCCAACGCCCTGTCAAGTGATTCTTCCTTTATTCGCATACATTCTCAACTGTTTAAAAGCATCCACCGACCGTAGAAGGAACTCGAACCTTCTGTTTGCCTAGACTTGTATCTAAAAATACGTCCTACCGCCTTGCGGATGCTGTTGTTTCTATTTTCCACCATTCTTCAACCAATCTTCAATCACGGTACTGTCACCATCAAACGACTGACCGAAGACGTTTACCAACTTGACCGAACAGAGCAGATACGGAATGTTCTTGATGTTGTCCGTTGATGGCTCTGTAGCATCCTGTACCAAAAACAACGCTTTCTTCTGTCTGTAATCGTCATACCACAGGATAAGCGAACCCTCCAAGTAAGCATACAGACTATCCCATGCTTTCTCGGCAGCTTTTATCTGCTCAGTAACGGAAAGCTCGGTTGTTCCGTCAACATCATACCCGAACACGCAGACTGACAACGTGGCGTTGGTGCTCTCATGTCTAGCATTTGGGTCAACGAACACTCTTAACGCGTCACTCTCAGGATAGCTCTCGGTATATACACCCTTCTGCTTACCCTTGGAGTTCAATCCGTCCAATGACTTGTAGCGGACAGAACCGCCGCCGAAATCATCTTCCAGACTCTTACGCAATCCGTCTGCATTCCAAGCTCCCTGCTCGGACTTCAAGTAACGCTGTATGTAGAATTTCTTTTCTGCCATATTTCAAAGTCGGTAATTCGTAAATCAAACATTTATGCTGCAAATATACGCCAAAAAATCAAGCCAAAAATGAACTTTACATAGTTTAACAAATTGCAAATTTGTACCATTTTCCCCATATCCCCAATTAAATATATGTTATCCGCATAAATCAGATTTTTCATATTGAAAATTTAACATTTGAAGCAATTCCCATATAATAATAACACGTAAATAAACTATTGTACCCTCGCGCGCAGCCGTAGTAGGGGATGTCAACCCCTGTATATAGTAAACTATATACTCATCCCCTAAGAAGAAAGGCTTCGCAAACAACCCCTGCAATAGGTTATCGAAACTGCAATCCATATATAGCAAAAAGAACATTAAAGTAGAAAGTAGTCTTACTTTTCCGCAAAAATAAAAAATAGCTCAAAATTTGCGTTCTAAGACGTTCAAAATAATCTGGTGATAAACTTACCGCGAAGCTGCATAAAACGCTACCTGGCGCACGGAAATAAGCAAAAGTAGATGCTATGAGACTTTATGCAAAAAGAAAAGTAGATATGATATTCTCAAAAATACTCAAAATTCGGTAGAAAAGCGGAATTTGAAAAATCAGAGTATTTTACAAAAAAAATAAAAAATAAAAAAAATAAAAAATTTCGGATGAGAGCTGACCCACCCTGCGAGTGCCAAAAACGGGGGGTGGGGTGTAAATTACCCTATATAGGTATAAATCACTGAAAATCAGAGTTTTATTTGCGACAAAAACGGACATTTTCCGGCAAAAATACCCAAAAATAGGCTTTTTCGTTTCTGTTTTCGTTTTCTGTAAATTATCCAAAACGAGAGAAAAAGCAAAGAAACAAAAAGTAAAAAGATAGAACGTTTGCGCAAAGGTGCGGAAAAACACGAAATTCCCAAAAAGTTTTCTATTTACCATAATACTTTGCATAAACATACATTTTTAGTTTGCATAAATATTCAAAAACTTACATAATGTTTCACGCAAATTTCGTGAAACAAAAAGCGAGAGAAAACGGATACAGAAAAAGACGGCTGCAACCGTATCAAAATAGAAAGATAGTATTAACATATATCATCAAGCTAGAAAACGGCTGCAAACGGCAAATAAAAGCGTTTTAGATGTTTTCCCTATATATAAGGTACGTGCGCACACTACATATATAAAAACGGCTGCAAAGGTGATTTTATGAGGCTGCAAAGGTGTAAAGATAGAGAAAACAGATAAAAGCATACAATAGCCCCGATTTAACCTATCATTTTGCAAAGTAGAGATTACAATATGTGTAAATATTTAAGAAAATGCAGTTATTTTCAAGAAAAAACCACAAAAAACCAAACTTTTTTGCTTAAAAGTTTTGCAGATACAGAAAAAAGCCGTATCTTTGCATCGCAATCAAGAAACAACGAGATTACTTCTAAGCAGAGAAATCCTGTTATATCTATATTGTGTGTTCTTTGGCTTATTTACATTTAGCGCAATAAAATCTATCTTATATATTTGTGCGCTGGTATCTTATCATATAACGTATTACGTGTAATACAACATATTAGATATTAGATAACAACAATACCAAAATATAAGGTATACGGATAAAGGCTAACAAAGCGTATCAAGTGATATGTTGATGATACTATATAGTGTATCGGTTATTAGATTTGTTGTTTTCCGTCAAGGTTAAAAAACGGAAAAGCGGCTGCATGCTAATTGCAGTAGTAACAATTCAAAATGGTTTGGCTATTATACGGAAGGTAGCTACATTATTACTTATTATTCTCAGCGTTGAAACATCTTAAAGTGAGTAAGGAAAAGTTAGAGTACAGAAATAAATTAGATGATAAATGAAAACCAAATACAAATAATAAGAAACTGTTATATGTAGGCGAAAACCTCAGCCGTTGGCAATTAGGCGGGTTAATTGATAGCCACAAATTAGTAACTAAAAAATAAAGCAATATGATGTATAGTGAATTTGTCGAGCGCACTGGTATGAATGTAAACAGTGCCGAGTTCGATGCTATTATTGAGGTTTATAATAATAGCGATGTAAATAAGGATGATTTTTGCAAATTGTGGGTTAAAATGAATTTTAACCGAGTTGCAACCTATAAGGCAAAGAAAGCAAAAGAGGAAAAGCAGCATAAAGTTTGGGGCGATTTGCATGAGGTATTAAGCAAATACCAAAATAAGCTAGATAATTCTAGAAATTGGTATCAGTCGTATATTTCACCAATTGGAGCCGTAATTTCTTCTTCTGACGAAAAGAAAGTAATTGCTTTCTGTGAGTTGTTTAATGAGTATTACGACAAAAACGCTGGATTAGGCTCAATGCTTGCAGCCTTCAATGTTTGGCTAAAGTCTGTAAAAAACACTTATTTTGCAGCATAAACAAAAAACCCACTACCTTAAAAAGTAGTGGGCGAATCAAGTTAAAAGAAAAACTAATAACTTATGATTACTTCTAAGCGGTTGCAAAGTTATTAGTTTTTTCGGATATAAGCAAATTAATTAGTAACTTTTAAATATTTTAGGTATGAAGACTTATAAAACAAATTATTCTGTAGCTGTAAATTGGTGTAATAATGCGCTTATCCTCTGCAACAATATTACAGAGATAGACCCATCTATTTATGATAATATGCGCTTTGAACTGTTCGATGAAGAAGACGGCACACAAAAAGACATTTATCAGTGGTTTATTACAGATTGCACCAATGACGATGTAGAGTACCTTGAGCAAACATTTGGATTGCTTTTCACTTATTCAGACTTATTGGATAAGTTTATTCTTTGCGTTGACCATTTCGGTACAAGTTGGGATTACGTTGAATGGACAACTACAAACGAATTGGCAAAAAGAGAATTGGGAGAAAAGAAGTAACTTAAACTAATTGGAGGGCTATATATGACTAATAAAGAGATTGAAAGATACAGAAACAGCTATAAGGTGGTTAATGGCATCGGCTTTTGCCGTGTGAACAATGATATAAACGGGAATCCCCGTTATGTAGTTCATTTTCTCGCTTTTACCACTGACGAAGAAATGAGAAACGACAATTTAAGCCAAAGTCAATTGTATGCAATTGCCAAAAAGCGTGCAAAAGATTTGGGCTTTTCCGTTTATCGTGCCAATTGGTACGGAGGCGGCTTTGTCGGTCAATCTTATTCTTTGGTTGATACGGCAAACAAAATTAATGAGATAGTAAACAAGTAACTAACAATAACCTTTGTACTCGCTTTTGTGGGTGCAAAGGTACAAATAATATAAGATATGGATATAAGTACAAAATGGGTAAGTACCGAATATAGAAATATTCAGTTTCATGTTGATATTGTAACTTTTGAGATAGCAACAAAGAAAAGCAATATTAAATCACTTTCTAGCCTTCTTGAAAATTACACCAAACTAGTACAAAAAGGCTTTATTAATACCTTTTGGGTGCTCGAAAATTCTGCTAGTATGTTTGTTGTAAAGGTAAGCGCAAACGTTGATAGACTCGTTTACTTGGATATTACAACATTAAATCTGGAAATTGGTAACATTAAAGATTAATTGGTTATGGATATAACAATACCTTTCGTCTTCGCCCTTATATCTTACGTATTAGGCATTATTGTAGGGCGCAATTGGAACAAGTACGTAAAAGAGTGAAAATAACCTTTTAAAACGCAAATAAAATGAGAAAGATAGAGCAAAGAATGGTTAACGCTATAAATAATAAAGTTAACTATAGAGAAAGTAATACAGAAGTAATTGTTAAGGGTGCAAATGTATTTGTACGCTTGTATGATACATATATATATGCAAAAGTACGTGGCAAGGTGTATTTTTCCGATGGTGGTTTTAATACGGCTACAACTAGCAGCCGTTTGCGTGCGCTTGGTGCAGACTACAGTACAAATAACAAATTGTGTGGCTGCAAACTTACTAGCCAAAAGGAAATGCTTAATTTGCGTTATTACGGCAAAAAAACAATATCATAAAACATATTGGATAGGTGCAAAGATAGTCGGTATCTCTAGACTGTTCGATTCAGTTTGCACCACAAAGTAACATTAAATAATTATCAATATGAAAGAATTAAAGAAATTAGCATTAATACTTCGTGCTTTGGGTATTACTGCAAAGGTAGTAAGTGAAGAAATAACCTATAATGGTGCATTCGCTTGGGATAATATCTTTTGCGAGTGTTCCAAAGGTATGGTACATTTCGATGTTTGGTACGATGAAGAATCCTTTGAGATACATTTTACCTTCAAAAACACTTTGGTGTATGATACCTTATATTTGGATAATCTGCTGCAAGTTGTTAGCGAAATAACTAGTACTATCTCCAAATTTGAGGGTTAAATAATAGTGTGTGTGCCCTTATATTTTCCCTTTGGTACACTTTATCAAGTGGGAAAATATAAGGCTATATAGAGTAAATAAACGGCTAAATTTAGAAAAATATGGTTTACCAGCATGTAACAAATAACAAATGGTTTTCATTTTGGGTAAATTGGTACAATAAAGACGGATGGAAAACCGAAAGCAAAAACGAAAATAAAGCAGTTGTTAGTAAGAGTTTTAAAGGTATTAAAAGATACCTTACGTTATATATACACTAATTATAGATAGAAAGATGAATATTGCTTAAAAGTTACTATAGCCGTGAGTAGTTAGGGGCTACCATCCAAAAGCGAGATTTGGCACGGCACAAATAAAGATAGGAGAAAAGGAAATGAAAAAGTACCGTTTATATGTTAAGTCTGAAAAAGACTTGAAAGCGTTAAATGAGAAAATTGCTATTGATAGCTTATTTTCAGTTGGTGAGACTATCACAAATAACCCTCTTCATATTGGAGAAAATATTTTCAGTGACAAACGTATTTTTGATAGTGTGAAAGAATATGCTTTTACACACAATTTCGTATCACTAACTTTATATCAGACTATCGAAGAGAAATTTGCGGTATTAAAGTCTGGATATGAGCAAATATTTGGTAACTTTGCTTTTATCCCTGCTGGCGGTGGATATGAGAATAACACTTTGATAAAAACGCTTGGAATGAGATAAAGAAATTCTGTAAGGTTGCAAAGAAAGATGGTGCAAATACTATTAGTTTGCACGGCTTATCTGGAGAAAGTAAGATTACCTTATCTTATGATGATTGCAAGCGTGAATTGGCTATCGAAAACAAATTGCAGTATACCATTGATGATGTATCATTTATGATTAAGTCTATTGTTGCTTTCGATAGTGTTGATACCTTATATCTCGGTATGTCTTCTTCTCATGCAGCAGTTGCAACAAATAGTCTTGGCAATATCTATTTGCTTATGCCAGCCGTATATGAGGGTAGAGGCTATTCAGTAGATACTAGATACGTACCATTTGATATAGACGTATTGGAAGAGCGTGCAAATGAGCGCACAAATGAGCCTTCAGAAGACGTTATCCCTGCAAAGGTGGATAATGTTACAACTGAGGAAAAAGAATGCGCTACAGAGAAGAAAACAGGGCAAACGAATAAACCTGCAAAGGTAGTATCATTGGATAAGCCTAGCAATAAGTTTAGCTTTGCGGCTATCGGTGTAAATGTAGGCGATAAATTAACCTTTATTGATGGAACAGAGGTTATTGCAGCTGAAGACAATAAGGTATCATTTTGTGGCGAACTGTTTACATTGTCTGGATTCTGCAAAGAGTTCATGCCTGATGATAGGCGTACAAAGAGCAATTCCTATCGTGGGTGTGCATTCTTCTTTAAGGATGGCGTTAAATTGGAAAAGCTATTCAAGGATGCGCAAAAGAAATCATTGGTATCAAGCAAAGAAGAGATTGCAGCCGTACCTGATAATACATTGGATAGCGTGCCAAATGAGCATCTAGCGAGCGAGAAATGCACCGAGCAGACAATCACACCACCTACAAAGGAAAACGTCTCGGAGCGCAAAGAAACGGCATCAACCGCAAAGGTTGTGGCTATCTCTATCGGTGTTCCTGTATGCTTGGATATTCCACCGAACAATATGCGGTTGGATATTGCAGCAAACAAGCCGTTAAATGCGGCTGTAGGCGATTGCTTATGTGGTGTTGGCAAAGTAGTACATACACTACCTTTGCCACCTCCACGGAGCAAAAGAATGAGTGAAATAATAACATATACAAACTTTTATAATACATCATAAAATGAACGTAAATCAATTAAGGAAGGCTATCAAGTTAGCCAAAGCAGAAAGCAAGGTAATTTACATTGCTATTCATAATAGCCGTTTTCATATCGACTTCAATAACTGCAAGTATAGAGTAGACGGAACGAATGAGCTACTTATAATTAACGACTCATTTCTTAAAGATACTATCATCTTGGATATTCATCAAATAATGTTTATCGAAACAAAACTTATACATTAATCAATATGGAACAGACAATAACAAAAGAAGATGCACTGGAATATATTAAGCAGAATATCGGTAGGTGCAATTTATCTAGTTTTAATGTAGGAGCAACTTACGTTGATGATGCAAAAACAGAACTTAGTACTATATTCTTCATTCGTGGGTATGTTATCACAGAGGAAATAGAGTTTCGTGAGCATCAGAATATTCCTTGCTTTAAGTTTCCTCATGTATCACCTGCTTATATGGATATACATGCAGAATATACATCTGAAAGTATATGGGGTTTAGGTACATTTGAATATTTCTATCTAACCAAATCAAACTTAGACGTATTGTTAGATTTTATAAGAATAATCACTTCAAAATAGTAGAAAGGGTTAAGCTATGAAAGTATATGTAGTTATCAATTCACACCAACATGGATTGGGTGAGGCAGTTGAGGTTGATGCAGAAGTATTCTCAAACAGAGACAAGGCTAGAAAAGCGATGGAAAACAAAGGTCTGAACACATTGGAAAGCTATAAGCATTCATTGGATTGTGATGATTTCCAAATCAGCGTATCAGGCTCATTCTATCATATCTCAGACAACGAAGGTGAGACGTGGGATAATTTCGATATTGTAGAACAAGAATTAAAGTAATAAGACTATGAAGAAGTATATAGTAGAAATCGCTGAAAAAGTCACCTATAAGGTAGAGGTGGATGCAGCGTCATCCGAATCCGCAGAGAATACCGCAAGAGCAATGTACGATAGTGGCATATTGGAAGACGAAGGCGAGTTGGAAAGTGTTTTGTTTAATGTATTATAGGAGATTATATTATGTGGACTAAAGAGATAGAAGATTGCTTATCTAAACTTACAAAAGAAGAGGAGCGAGTATTGAAGAGAACCATCACCAAAGGTGGATTTGGTGATGATAGTTGCAGTTTCAGAAACATTCTTGGCGGTATCTCAAAGCAAGAAACTAGATGTTTTGTATATCTGACTAACTATAAAAATCCATCTACCAGACGTTTCTATTATAAGAAGACTGAGGAGATATTTAAGTCTATCCGTGCAAAGTTATGCCCAATAGATGATTATGGTCGTTTCTTTGTTTATCAGAAGGAATGGTGGGGAGAAAACACAAGCGACATTATCCGAGTTCCTTACGATATTCATGTAGCATTGGAGCAGTGGGCAGACGGTGGCATTGACAAGGCGGCTCATTGCCCTATCAACGACAAAGACCTTTGTCTTGATGATTTAGTAAAAGATTTGTTCAATGATGGTCAGTACGCTTGGAACAAAGACAATACAGAAATGGTTGGATTTGTAGGAAACGAGCCAGTATTGGTACGACAGGAAACCGATAACAAATTGTTGGTTAGATTCCTTGGCGATGCTTGGTGTTCTGATGTTATTGAGGAATGGGCGAAGAGAATTGAACATGATAAGAACAATGCTGTAGATTACGTAATTGATACTTATATGTTTGGAGTGATAGAGAATGACCGAGAGCGTAAAAGTAGAGATTTTCATGTATCATTCTATTATCGTGGATAATAAATAGCAGAAAGTAACGTTTTAAGTAATAAGAGATAGGATAGGAGATAGGAGAAATGAAGACAACAGAAATCAAGAATGAAGGTGGCGCATCTGTAAAATACGACATCGTGAACATCGGCTGTAAGGATTGCCCTTATTGCATGATGGCAGAAGGTCACTACCTTTGCCGTTCCGACAAAAGCTGCAACGCAAAGGCAAACATGACCGATGATGATGAGCCAAAGCAGAAAGTAATAATATACAGTCGTGTCTCTACTGAAAAGCAGACATTGGAGCAGCAGGAAAGAACAATCAACGAATGGTTGAATTGTCACAATCTGAAAGCTACTCACGAAGTGAAGGAGGAAGGAGTATCGGGTAAGGTATCTTATAAGGATAGAAACCTTGGTAAGGTAGTATTGCCGATGCTTGATAAGGGTGATATACTTATCGTGTCAGAGGTCAGCCGTATCGGTCGTTCTATGAGCGACATCAACAAGTTTGTGAATGACGAACTGAAACCACGTGGTGTGCGATTGGTTATCGTTCAGATGGGTATTGACCTTGATTGCAGCCATCTGAAAGCGATAGACGAAATGCTACTATTCGCTTTCTCATTCTCGGCACAGATGGAGCGTGAACTCATTCAGGAACGAACACAGAGCGCATTGGAAGTACGCAAACAGAAGTTGGCACAAGACGGAGAATTTATCTCAAAGTCAGGTAAGGTCGTAAAGAAGTTGGGCAGACCTAGAAAATGTGACTTATCAAATGCACAAAAGGCGGCATCGGAAAAGCGCAAGAAAGAGGCTGCTGAGAAACCTTGCAACAAGGCTATATGGAATGTGGTTAAGAAGTGTACCAAAGACTTCACAGAATTAACCACACCTAACTTTGCCGATGCAGCTATGATGTTACAGCAGATGGGTGTTTATTCATCCACTGGCAAGGTATTAACCAAAGAACTAGTAAGAAGTGCGTATTACAATCTACGCTCAGTCTATGGCAGTCAGGTTTATTTCAGACGTGGTTCTGCCAACTATCGTGTAATGCGAGAAAAGGGTATGACTGATGAGGAGATTCAGCAGTATTACAAGGAACTGAATAACAACAACAATAATACGGAGGAGGTTTAAGTTATGGCATTCTTAATAGCAATTTGGCTAATCGGCACATTGTTCGATTGCGCCATGGGTAGAAATAAAGATTAAAATTTCTACCTTACACACAATATAATGACGCATATTGCGTTATCTTTTGAAAATAATATAAATATATAGCCCTACGCAGCACGGATAAGCGACAAAAGATGAAAAAAATCGAAGAAGAATTAGATAAGATAGGTTGTCGTTATAGTGACAACGAGGACGGCTCTTATAATGTCGAGTATAACGGATATGCCGTGACTGTTTCAGAAGACGAAGAAGACTGGTGTCTTAATTATATTAAAACACCAGAAGGAAATATTCTTCCATATTCCGAAGAGGAGTATGATGTAAACTTCCTTATGGGAGCTGACACAGGAACATCTTATTACCCTAAAAATGATTATACCTTAGAGTCGGCTCTTGAAAACCTGATAAGCAAATCGAATAAATAATAACCCATACAGCCCTCGCTATCACGGATAAAGCATTAGATATGAAATTACAAGATTCTACAGAAAAAATAATAGATAGAAGAAAGGTGTATTACGTAACTATCTATAATAGCAGACACATGATTGTTGCATTCTTAGGTAGTGGTTTGCATTATGTTTCGGAAAGAACTGATGCAGCTTTGTTTGATACAAAAGAGGAGGCGCAGGAATTGATGAATAAAGCGGAATTAAACGGAATCTGTAACACGATACCAGATTTCGCAAAAATGACGGTTTCATCTGATACGCAAGTCTTACTCCAACATTGGCATTTCTAGCCATACAATACCCATAACAAAAATTAAGCCCTCGACACCACGGTTAAGTCACTATAAATGAAAAAGGTTTTAATGTTTATGGCAATTATGATTGCAGCTTTCTCTATGGTGGCTTGCAGTAGTGATAGCCGAGAAGACAATATTCACGAAGATACACAAAAGACACTGGCAGACTATGATGGCGTATGGGAGGACGAAGATAATGATACCCTATTTATATCAATATCCGCAAACGGAAATATCAAATACTATTGCGGCAGCATTTATATGGGAAACGGAATTGGTGTATTGAACGGAAATACGCTTGTAGTTCCAAATGAATATACTGGAATGACTGACGAGTTTGAATTATCTGGTTCTGTCGATAATTTGCGTTTAAAATGTAAACTTAAAGACGGCGTAAACAAAGATGCCTATTGTTCTATTACCCTTAATCTCCATAAGACTAATGAATCTTTAGCATTGTTTACTGGTGATGTCTGGATGCCAAAACTTTATTTTGGCTCTACTGACAGAAAGAGTTGGCAGCAATGGAGAATGCAGGTAACAAGCAATAATTCTTCTTTGTATTACCTACACCACAATACTTATGGAATAATGAAGCAATATGGTCTATATTCCATACAGAGACAATATAAGAATAAATATAAATTTTTATATAGCCATTTTTCCGATAACGATGACCATAAAATCGTAGTATTCTCTTGGGATGGAGAATTTATACGAAACAACAAAAATATTCCAAATTAGGTAGTTAATTTTCTGTGTTATCCTCCATGTTGCCAACAATAAATACTACCTTTGGATGCTCTTCTTTTGCATCGTTTTCCTTTCTTTGTGCGTGCAGCACACTGGTTTCTCGATGCAGATGAAGAGCCTCCAATACTAGGATTCCCAGATGTATCAACACCTTTTTGCTGGAATACATTAAATGTATCTGATATATTAAATTTATTGCTGTATACAACAAATGAACATTCTCTATCTCTATCAGTATCGTTTGTATCAACTTGAATGTATATCTTCTCAAATCTTACATCAAAATCTGATACCCAATTACAATAATTGATAGGTTCTACACTAACATCATTACTTATCTCATAATCACTAACGAAATTTACCCAGTACTTTCCGCTAAACCAAGGAATGTACGTATCCTCAACTATGAGGTAATGGCATTCTTGAATTTCCTCAAAGTTATATTTCTTGCATCCGACTATGGGTATAAGAAATAAAATTAATATAGATATTATTTTCTTCATATCTAACCAAACGGAATTAGTTTAGATATATTGTGTTACCAACAGACTATTTTAGCCGCTTACAGAAGAAATTTTCACTATCTCTTTGAGTTCCCAGATATTTTGTCTATCTTTGCAAAGCAATTATTCATTGGAACTCATCTATCTATCTCAGCCCTGCCGTTGGTGCTCAATGGTGGGGCTTTCCTTTCGCATTTCTTTTATACCTATCATATCGCCCTGCATCATCATTTTTGGTGGTGTGGGGCATTTTTTGTGTTAATTAAACTTAGAAAGGTTAAAGTTGGAAATCCCCGTAAAGCCTATTAAATATAGGTTTTCCATATTTATCCACAACAAAGCGAGTTAATGAGAAATCAGCTAATTTGGTGGTTCGCAGGAATTTATGTACTTTTGCAGTGCTTGTTAGTAGTTGCGCACTAAACAGCGGACATATAAGTATATTTGAGTGATTATTCACTTCCCTATACGAAACCCTATCCAGAGTTCGGAGCGCAACACGAACAAAGGATAGGGTTTTCATTTTCCCTATTCTTTTTCGAGAGTAAGCAAGTAGTCTTGGTGGCTTGTCGGCTAAATACACTCGGCTACACAGACTTTAAACCCACGTCACAAGAGGCGCATGGTGACACCGCAGGAACTGAAGGCAGAAGGCGGGCAGGGCGGGGCGTACCCCGAAAGCTGCTTAGGTTAAGTGCTGTACGATTTGGCAACTGACCCGACCGAAGGGACTCATTATACTGGGTTCATGTACCTTCGAGTGGAATATTCCTTCCAAACTCTCATCGTTTCAATGAATGATGGGGGTAAGGGGGAGAACCACTCTCTCAGAGGTCTATTGCCTGTTTCATATAACCTTTTTCATAAGGAACAATATTAATTATAAATCATTAAATATAGGGAAGATGATTACAAATCAAGTAATGAAGAGACCAATGGGTAATTTTTTGGTCGAGCAAAGAACAAAAGATAGTATGTTCAATGCTACAAACTTGCTCAAACAATGGAATGAATTTGTTGAGCATAATGATGATACCCAAAAAGTTGGGTATGTGAAGAAAGACCTTGATGATTTCTTCAATAACAAAGGAATCAAGGAGTTCATCAATGCTTTGATGGAGGAAGAAAATCTACATACCCAAAATTCTGTGTATGTAAAATCGAAAGCAAGGTCTGATAGAGGTGGAGGTACTTGGATGCACCCTATTCTCTTTGTTAAATTTGCAATGTGGCTTAATCCACGATTTGAGGTTCAAGTTATAAAGTTTGTGTACGACCAAATGTTGAAATATAGAAATGATGCAGGTGATGCGTACAAAGAGCTTGGTACATCTATTGGTAAAATTGTCAGTAAGAAGTTTATGCCAGTAGCTATGTGTAAAGTAGCAAAAGCGATAAATTATGTTGTGTTCGGAAAGCACGAACATGAAATGAGAAATAAGCAAGGAGAAGAAGAAAAACAATACGAATTGTTTAATATGGAGAGACAAGTTGCAATGCTTATTAATGATGGTTTTCTTCGCTCATACGACCATGTAATAGAATATTTGAGAAAGAAGTATGTAGAGAAATATTTACCATCTGTTCTGAAAGTTAAGTAATATACACAAATAAAACAGAATAATATGTTTGGAGAAGAAAGAATCACTCGTAAGTGCGTAATTACGCTTACGGGGGGATACAAAGTAGTAGGCACATTATCAATGCCGAAACCGAAAAAAGCTATGTTTCCTGACGAAATGGAACGTAACTTTATCAAGAGTTTTAACGAATCACAGCCTAATGCAGTAAACAAGGCTGTTAGTGTTCACATTTTAAGAAATTGATTATGATGGTAGTAGCAGATAGAATTAGAATTACGGCTCAGATTGCAGTGTTAAAGGAGATTGCTCTTGACTATAAGGGGAAGACAATCGACAACGTTATCCAACAGTTGGAATCGAGATTGGCAGATTAAAATCTGAAACAATAAAATAGTTAGTAATATGGCTAGAATCACAAGAAATAAAGCTGCCGAGATACTGGGATTATCTAGACAGACAATCAGTAACTACATTGAGCAAGGTCTCATAGGTAGTTGTGTAGGCGAACATGGCATCTTGTATGTGAACAGCGAGGATGTTGAGAAATACGCCGAGAAGTACAAGATGCTTGCAGCCAACGAAAAGATGATAGATGATAAGCTCAAAGAAGTTGAAGCGCACAAGCGTGCAATAAACGTTGAACTTACCGAGTTGAGAAACAGAGCGACCGCAAACGGCAAACTGGCTGCAAACGCTGTTGGTATGCTTTTTGGCGTAATAAACGCTATGTCGTATCTTGGCATTACTCCAAAACTCAGCTATCGTGAATCTAAGTTGCTAAAGGACATTATTTATGGGATGACGTATGATGAGTTGTCAATCAAGTATGGCGTATCAGCAACTAGAATCAGACAGATTGTAGAGAAGACGTGCAATAAGCTGACGTACAACGAGGATGCCGCCATTGCCGAGATTGCTACAAATCAAGATTTGAGAATCGTGATTGATGGTTTAAAGAAGAAACTAAAAGCAACACAAGCTAGTTATGATGAATACAGACGTGCAAAAGGCGATACTCCTATCGGTGGAACAATACTTCCACCATTAATACTTGGTAAAGATGTAAACGACTGTGGCTTTCCTGTTCGTATTCTGAATATGTTCAGATGGTGCGACGTATATACCGTAGGCGATTTACTCCGCAAATTCCATGGTAAGTCTGATTTGGATAAGATTAGAAACCTCGGGAAAAAGAGCATTTGGATTATCCTCGACTTTATCGAAGAGAACAATCTTAGCTTTAAGCAGAATGGAGAAAGTGATGAGGATTTCTATATTCGTCTCAACAATAATTTATCAAACAAAAAACATGAAGAAAATGATTAAGAAGTGTTTCGGATGGTTCGATGTTTACTATGCCGAAATGTTATTGGGTGTTACGTTTGCAATATCCAACGCTTGTACTGGCAGTTGGAGTGTTGCATTCGTTTGGTTTGGATTCGTATTCAGTTGGGGAATATTCAAACTGGTAATAAGCGAGGAGAACAGAAGATACAAAGCTCTTGTTAACCTCTCAAAGGAAATACAGAGTAATGAGAAAAAAGCGGTACAGACAACGGTATGGACTTATGATGAGCTGCAACTTGAAATGCAGCGTCACAGACTGACCGCAATACAAGGTATGAAGTATAAGAATAAGGCTGAGTTTATGCAGCGCAAGAAGAGCCTTACACAATACCTAAAGTATTCTGATGCAATTGACAACCTCTACGAGCAAGAAGTTGAACGCTTGCATAAAATGAAGAAAGAAATTGAAAAGAAAAATAATGATGGAAAAGACAAAGGAACTGACTCTGAAACAGAGACTGCAAAATCTGAGTGAAGAACAAACACCATTCTTTCACTCGCTTACACCATTCGCCGCAGGATTTACACAAGGCTTCAATTACGAAAAGAAACGTCTTGTTTCCGCATTGGTGAATAACTCAGAAGTCACAAAGGACTTCATCAACGAGCCTATCAGCGTACCAATAAGCGATAGTATTCTGTTTATGCACGCTTTCGTGGATGGTTCTGTTGAATATCGTAAAAAGATAGATGAGATTCTATCGAGTAAATAGCAAGAAAGGGAGGTTAATAGCCTCCCTTTTTTATTTGCCCTTTTAGAAAACTCAAAACTGCATTTGAGTTTTATTTATTGTCTTTATTACACCCTAAATCTGCATTCAGATAATCAATAACCTTTCTGTTTGCTTCATCAATCTTTGACGTATCGTATTCTACGTAAACGCCAGTTATCGAATTATCCCAAATAGAGTGCCCTAATGCCCTTCCGATAATCTCCATCGGTATTCCTATCTTTGCTGCAAACGTTGCCCACGTATGGCGATTCCAATAGCTTGTCAGGTCTGACTCAATTGCATCATTTGTGCGGTCGTATCGTCTTCCGTCATATATCTTTCTTCCTAAAGAACGAAGACAATGATTACACTTAGTTGTGAACTGAGCATACCCTGCCGAATGAGTAATCCTCATAAATGAGAATAATTCGTTGCTGTTGCTATTATCCTTGTATCTGTCTATAATCTCTTTAGCCTCTGGTTCAACTCTAATATCGTACAATCTATTCGTCTTATTACGGAAGAATGATATGCGTCCGTCCTTATAGTCTTCCTTGGTAAGGTCGAGAATATCCGACAAGTTCATACCTATCAGATAGAAACCAAGCATAAAGAAATCTCTATATATACTATCGTGGGCATCGAGTTTAATATCTCGTATTGCTCGTAATTGCTCTACAGATAGATTTCTCTTGCGTGTTTTATCTTTCTTGAAAGCTGCCCTCTCAAATGGATAATTAGTAGTGAGCTTCTTTCTTCTTGCCCAATTAAAGACTGACTTCAATTTATCAATATCTCCAATGATACCATTGTTGCATCTGCCTTTTTCTTCCTCATGCTTATAGAACCCTTCTACCCATGAGAAATCTATTCCATCAAGTGTTGCATTCTCATCATATACGGAAATATCCGTTATAAGATGTTTGTAGGCGGCAATAGTGCCAGCCTTATCCTTTGTGCCGATAAACTTCTCTATTGTGCTAATAATGGTGTTTCTGTTCCTTTTCTTGCCAACAATCAATTCTTTAAGATGTTCTTTGAGTTCGTCAACGCCTTCATTGCTATGCTCGTTGATGTAATCATCACACATCTTATATATCTGTGCAAGTCTGTTGGTCTTAGACTTTGCTGACTTGTCGGAGCGAGGAAAAACCATTCCGTCAAACTTCTCTGTTGTCTGTAATCCAGTTGACAGATAGAACCTCTTGTACTTATGCGTGACAGATAAGTACACCTTAAAATCTCTGTTATCAATATATACTTTCATAACTCATTTCTTCTTTATGCTTGCATATTGCTTGCAAAAACGCCTAGTTTTTATCCGTTTTACGGGGTTTTTAGGGATATTTTCGCTAGCAATATAATAAGCGTATATTTATAACTTACTGATAATCAGCCAGAATATCTTTTATGTAATTAAGAGGATGATCTTCTTGTC
>ERZ1031719.115-NODE-115-length-41682-cov-42.737238_pt1 | contig 41682 bp, 32 predicted proteins | sample MGYA00516702_ERZ1031719 | MGnify/ENA primary metagenome ERZ1031719 (study PRJEB33719, sample SAMN04261227) | wastewater metagenome | biome: rural village; feature: human; material: feces | host: Homo sapiens | place: El Salvador | collected 2013-01-07 ...
GTACCGCTGAAAGGAAGAACCTGACCTGGGTTTGGATTCTTGATACGACCGCTGGTAGACATGAAAGCGCTCTTGGTAGCAGTAGTAAGCTGATACTTCAGCACGCCCTCACCGGCATTCTTTACATTGAAAGAAGCCTCAGCTGTGGAAGCCTTGGTTGCATCTACTGTCATAGAAAGGTTCTTCTGATCTACCTGAACCTTAGGACCTGCATTGGTGGTAGCCTCCTTGATTGGAGATACGGCAGAAGCCTTACCCCAACGGTTGTAAGCCACAATTGCAAAATAATACTTAGTAGAAGCCTTCAAACCTTCTACCTCGTAAGACATCTTGTCGCCAGAATACTTGAACTTGGTATCTACAGTAGCAGAGCTCAACTTGTTCAAGTCGTCTGTAGCAGTGAAAGCCTCTGTGCTATAATAAATTACATGATGGTCAATGCTCTTCTCTTCGGTTTCAGGAATCACCCATTCGATGAGAGCATTGTCATGAGATGCAGTAACAGTGAAGTCGGCAACAGCCTCAGGCACGCTACCCTCCTTGCCCTGCAAAGCCTTGTAAGCATCGATATAACCGGAGCCCATCAAGCCCTTGTACTCAGGATTCTGAGTATAAAGGTCGTTTACAGAAGTGGTAAGCAATGTTCGGAGAGTCTCATTAGAGAACTGCTTGTTACCATACTTGGAAAGAATCAATGCTGCAATACCAGATACATGAGGACATGCCATGGAAGTTCCCTCATTATAACCATAGGTACTATTAGGCAAAGTACTCAATACGCCATACTGCTGACCATTGTCTTCCAAACCACCAGGGGCTGTCACATCAACCCACTTGCCACGGTTGGAATAATAAGCCACGCTTCCGTCTGGAGCCATAGAACCAACAGCCACAACCTTGTCAAGACAACCTGGATAATAGTCACCTTCCTCACCATTGTTACCGGCAGCAAAGATACAGAGACCACCGTTCATCTTGTCGCCACCACCATTCTTGGTGAAGTAATCAACAGCTTCTGTAACCGACTTATCCTCATCGTCTGCAACACTGGCACCCCAAGAACACTGGGCAATGCTTGCACCGCGATCGGCTGCATAAACTATGGCTGCACCGAAATCAGCTACAGCAGAACTGCTGGCACGGCTATCAAATACCTGGCAGACCATCATCTTGACACCGCCCTTACCGTCGCTACCACCAGCAACACCGCAGACACCGATACCATTATTATTGGTGGCACCTACGGTACCTGCTACGTGAGTACCATGAGAGTGAGCGTTGATATCGCTTGAATTGATAACAAAGTTATAGCCGTAGATATCATCTACATAGCCATCACCATCATCATCAACACCAGGCTTACCGTTCAACTCGGCTGTGTTGATCCACACATTGTCCTTCAGGTCTGGGTGATCTACCTGGAAGCCACCATCAATGATAGCAACCACAACATCCTTAGAACCGGTAACACCAGTTTCCCAAGCCTTGAATACATTGGCATCGGCACCCACCTTGGTTCCTGCGATATGCCCATCGTTGTTGTAATGCCACTGATCATTGAGCAATGGATCATTGAAAGGCATAGTAGATGCAGCCTTGGCAGCCCTAGCTACAGCAGCAGGAGAAACCTCCAGGAAACGCTCACCGCCAATAGGCTTGTAAAGAGGAATTCGCTGTGCGTAAGATACGCCTTCAGCAGAACGGAACAGGTTTCTTGCCTGTGCCAATTTCATACCTGATGCCTCATAATGGACATCATACCAAAGATCCAGTCCGAAAGCCTTGTGCTTTGCCTCATTCTTACCGGCATAAGGAAAGACACGGGTCATGGAGACTGCCTTTACTTTCTGATTGACCCTGTCGAGCGGGGTCACGCCAGTCTGAACATACTTCTTGTTGGTGCCTTTTACTGACAACGGGAGCTTAGCCGCAACCATACGGTCGGCTATCTCACGCTGAAGTTTGACACGCACAACGCCCTCTACAAAGTTAGACTCTGCAGATTGTGTAGTAGAAGATGTAGACTGCGCACTGATACGAACGTTGCTGCCTAAACACAGCACCGCACATACAAGTAATAGTAATCTTCTTGTCATGTTTGTTTTGTTATTAAAATAAAAATAAAATTTCTCTCTCGTTTATATAAACCGAGTGCAAAATTAAATATTTTTATTGAAATACCAAAACAATCCCATCATTTTTATATAAAAAAGCGTAAGAAAAGTGTAATAACACAAAATACCTCTACACTTTTCTTACACTTTATAACCATACCAGGTTCTACCCTAATAAATCATCACTTTCCTTACCTGCCCATCTTTCCGTCGAATAATATTCACACCCTGTTGAGGCTTTGAGAGCCTGATTCCATCCAGGGTATAATAACCTTCAATGTCAGACAGTTGAGGCATCGTCACCTCTGCTATGCCATCCACAGTATTGTCTGTTACCTTTACTTCATCCAGGAAGAAACGGCCCTTATCGGCTGTAAAGCTAACCTTCACCTCACCCGTTGCGTAAACAGAAGCCCCCAACTGAGTCCATTCTCCCTTCTTGAGAGGTACTGAATACTTAGACAGTTCAGACTTGCGGATAACCGCCATCTGCCTTGCGCCATTATTCACATCGGTTATCTCCAGATACAACTTGGTGGCATCACTTTTTCCATCCCATGCCGCAGCCTTGAATGAAAGTATCGCAGAACCTTTCACCGAAAAAGTTGGCGTGGTGATATTTCCGGCAACTCCCGATTTTCCGAGTCTTACGCAGCCGTTGGCTTCGTAAACAGTTCCTATACTGGTCCATCCACCATTATCCAAGTCTTCACCCGACACTTGAGTTCCAGCAATACTACCTTTCCACAGGTTATCGTTTCCACCTGTACCATGACACTTGTCAAACGATTCATAAAATAAAGTAGAGCCTGAAGGCTGTACCGGTGTATCAGGATTCTGATCGCCAGAGCGCTCAGCCTTACTCACCGTAAACGATGCCGAACCATCACTTGCAATGGCGATATTCTTGATGTCAAGATGCATATACTTAGAACCGTCAGCATTCTTATTATATAAGGTGGATGCCGGTTGGGATGTAGCTGTAAGACTACTATTAGACTGATAAGGATAGAGATCACTTGCCGAACCATCCAAATAGGTCGATTTGCCTGCTCTGAAGATGGTAAGACGAGGATGGTCATTGACAAATTTCTGATTGGCTTCGTCATAATATTCACTATTCGAGTTTGGTACATTATAATACCAGACATCAGCATCATAATCTACATGAGTAATCATAACTCCCGCTCCAGGAAGTTCAGCATCCCATCCTGACTTCTGTCGGTTTTCAATGATGTAATACTCGTCTTCATGTGCCTTGTTTCTGATGATATAAGCATCTCCTCCCTGGCTCATCGCCATGACATCAGCCACCTTTGTCTCCTCTTCTATATCCGTCAAGTCATGAAGAGTAATCCAACCACAGCTTGCTTTCTCATAAGCCGAATACCCAGCAGGCCATTTTCCGTCTCCATTGTAACTGCCACTATCCATCAGGTCAAATTCACCCAATCCAAACCATCCGGTATAACTGGTGTCATAAAGATCGGGCAAATCCAGACAGTGAGAGAATTCATGGCAGAAAGTACCGATTCCATCGAGTTTGTTCTGACCATTCAATTCACTGCTGCAGGCGTAAGTATCCACCTTAACCCCATCAAACTGCAACACTTTGCCATAATCAGACAATGACAAAGCATACATGTGAGGCCAAATGGTAGAAGCTGTACCACCATTGGCTTCGCCTTTACCGGCATAGAGAACAAAGACCTGTTCCACTTCACCATCATTATCCCAATCATACTTGGAGAAGTCAACTCCCTGCCGCTTCGCCCAGAGGCAAGCCTCAGCAATCATTGCACCCGCACGCAAATCTTCACCGTCAGTACTATTCGCACCATAATAAGCAGTGGCATTCTGCAGAGGACAGATTCCAACCACGTCGAAATCCAGTTCGAACTGTCCCATACTTTGGGTACGGAAATAATCCTTCACACTGCCACGGAAGCCATTTTCCGTGTAATCATCTCCATTGACTATCTGTTTATACAATGTCAGATCATGCCCACTCTGGAACTTACGATCGGAGAATTCGGCTAAAATGACAAGTCCCTTCCTAGCTACACGGAAACTATTCTGTTTTGCTTTCGCCTTTTGAAGATGAAGTTTCTGTCGAGATTGAACCTTTGCACGACGGGCTGCCGCATTCTTCTTGCGAGACAAGGAAGCAGTAGAATCCAATCGATTTCCCTGTCCTGTTGTTGCATCCATGACATACTTGGTTCCGTCTTCCGAAACATAATAATGCATGAATTCATCGCCCACTAACTGTACACGAACCTCAGTTCCATCAGTCAAAGTCATCAAACGCCAAACGCCTCGCTTTGCAGGCACTGCCATAGAAGACAATGCCATACAAAGCAAGGCGTTCAATAAACAAAATCTTATCTTCATATCAGAATGAATATCATAGGATAAAAAACGATGCATGATTTCAGCAGATTCTCTTACTTCAAAACAATCTTGCAATCTTCCAGACTCTCTACGGTAGCAAGAGCCTCATAACGGATTCCCTCCTTGCGCAGAAAATCACCACCATGCTGGAATGCCTTCTCGATGATGAAGCCCATTGCCTCAATCGTGGCACCAGCCTTCTCGCAGAGATCCATCACACCCTTGGAAGCGTTACCATTAGCGAGGAAGTCATCGATGAAGATCACGTGATCCTCTGGAGTCAGGTAGCTGTTGCTCACACAAACCGTATAGTCACAATCCTTGGTAAAAGAGTGAACCACCGAGGTAATCATCCCCTCCATGGTCTTAGGCTTCTTTTTCTTTACGAAGACTACAGGAAGATGGGTCAGGTAACCCACCATGATGGCAGGAGCTATACCCGAAGCCTCGATCGTGACAATTTTGTTGTACTTGATGTCCTTGAAAAGGCGCACAAATTCCTTAGCCAGGTCCATCATCAGGATAGGATCCATCTGATGGTTCACAAAGCTATCCACCTTCAGGATTCCTCCAGGAAAGCATCTGCCTTCCTGCATAATTCTTTCTTTCAGTAAATCCATATTCTGATTTGAAATTGATATGATTGATGATTAACAGCCATCATTCCCATTCCTGCTCTATTCCGCCGGATAAGAAAATGATGACCTGTCTTTTTTATTTTTCCAAATTCTTAGGCAATACAAGATTCAGAATAACTGCGAGCAGGAACACAACAGCCACACAGTTGTCTGCAAATACGGTACGTACAATCTCAGGGAAGATATTAAACATACCTGTTGCCTGAGTAAAACCGAGACCCACACTGAGCGAGAGGCTCACAATCACCATATTGCGCTGGGAGAAACCCGTACGTGCCATCATGCCGAAACCAGCAAAGAGGATGCTACCGAACATCATGATAGTACATCCACCTAATACAGCCTGTGGAATGGTTGTAAGAACATAACCGATAGCAGGGAATACACCACCGATAATCATGATGATGGCACCCATGGCGATTGTGAAGCGATTGACCACGCCCGACATGGCAGCCAAACCTACGTTCTGGCTGAAAGATGTAATAGGAGTACATCCGAAAAGACCAGAAACCGAACTTACAAAACCATCACAGCAGACAGCCGCACCCATCTCCTTGGTATTAGGATCACGCTTCAAAGCACTATTGCAAAGAGCTGACGTATCACCGATGGTCTCTGTAGCAGAAACCAGATATACAGCCACTACAGAAAGGATGGCACCTATATTAAACTCTGGAGTAAAAGGCAGAATACGAGGCAAGGCGATGATAGAAAGATTGGTAAGACCACTATAGTCTATCATACCCATAAAACAAGCAAGGATATAACCCACTATCAAACCTACGAGCACGGAAAGAGAGCGAAGGAATCCCTTGGCAAAAATCTGACAGAGAAGACAAGCCAATAAGGTGACAGAACCCACAATCCAGTTGTTCATGCTACCGAAATCGGCAGCACCCTGACCTCCGGCAAAAGAATTGGCACCCACAGGAAGAAGTGAAAAACCAATGGCTGTAACCACCGTAGCGGCTACTACAGGAGGAATCAGTTTGATCCAATACTTGGCAAAAAGTCCGAGTGTACCTTCCACGAGACCACCGATGATGACCGCTCCGATGAGCGTACCCATTCCATGGGCAGCAGCAATGCTGATGGCAAGAGAAAGGAAGGTGAAGGAGATACCCATCACGATAGGGAGGCGTGAACCGATGCGCCATACCGGATAGAGCTGTACCAAAGTACCAATACCGGCGATAACCATACAGTTCTGGATAAGAACGGCGCTGATAGAGCTATCCAACCCGACGGCACCGGCAAGAATCATGATTGGCGCAATGTTACTTACAAACATTGCCAGCACATGCTGAAGACCAAATGGGAGTGCTTTACCGACGGGCACCCTACCGTCAAGCTTGTAGAGATTTTCTATTGACTGTTTCATGTCGTATGTTATTATATTTCGATAAAAATCTAATAGAATTTTCGAAAAGAACCTCTTGGAGTCCAAAAAGATGGCGCAAAAGTACAAAGAAAAACTGAGAAAGTGAAATTTCTCTCCCATTTATTTTGATTTGTCTGCAAATAGATGTACTTTTGCAGGGCAATTAAAAATTCAAAGACAATGGAAAATCCATATATCAAGCAATTCCCCGACCTCATGTCGGGCAAGAAAATCATGTATGTTCACGGTTTCCTCTCTTCCGGACAGAGCGGAACTGTAAAGATGCTTCAGGATCTCATGCCCAATGCTACCTTCGTGGCTGAAGACATACCCGTACATCCGGAAGAAGGTATGGAAATGCTCCTCAAGTTGCAGGAAACAGAGAAACCCGACCTGATTATCGGTACCTCCATGGGCGGTATGTACACAGAAATGCTGAAAGGTACCGACCGCATCCTCGTAAACCCAGCTTTCGAAATGGGCAATACCATGAGCAGTATGACCGGTAAACAGGAATTTCAGAATCCACGAAAGGATGGTGTCAACGAACTGATGGTGACCAAGGGACTCATCAAGGAATACCGCGACATTACCGAACGATGCTTTCAGGATATCACTCCAGAGGAACAGGCAAGGGTATATGGTCTCTTCGGAGACAAAGACCCGGTAGTGCATACCTTCGACCTCTTCCATGAGCATTATCCCAATGCCATCCGCTTCCATGGCGAGCACCGCCTCATCGACAAGGTAGCCTTCCACTATCTCTGCCCAGTCATCCGCTGGATAGATGACAAGCAAAACGGAAAGGAACGCCCTATCGTATATATCGATTTCGACGCTTTGCACGACAGTTACTGGAAAGCCACAAGCAGCATGCACAAGGCCTACGAGATGCTCATCGAATACTACAATGTATATATCGTAGCCTCAGCACCTACCAACGACCATGAGTATATGGCAAAGGTACAGACCTGGGTGGAGGAATACCTCTCAACCCCTGCCTACAACCATATTCTCTTCACCAATCAGAAGAATCTGCTCTATGGCGACTATTTCATCGACCCACATCCAGCAGAGGATTTCATGGGAACAACGATCGAATATGGCAGCGATGAATTCAAGACTTTCGAGGAGATTGTCACCTTTTTTGATAGATTAGGAGGACAATAACAAAGAGGGAGCCAAACGGTACCCTTACCCCCACTTTCATTTTTCCCTGCCCAGGAAAAAAATCTTCCCTGCCCAAGGAGAAATTTCCAACTGCCTATCGCGTTATTTTTCCATCGGCAGATAACTATACGAACGAGGCTCTGATGTCAATTCATTTCATCAGAGCCTTGTTTAGTTTTTAGCTTTATTCTAAAAGCTTTAGTATTCCGTCTTAGCCGTATTCTCTTTCCACATACGGAAAGCCCCCAACGCCTCATCTCTCATCAGCGCAATCATCGGCTTGTGACGGTCTTCTATCTTGCGGTCTATTTCCTCATAGATAAACTCATCGTCAAAACCAATCTTGGCTGCATCCTTTCGGTCGTTGGCATAATAGATACGATCGAGATGTGACCAATAGATGGCACCTAAACACATCGGACAAGGTTCGCAGGAGGTATAGATTTCACAACCCTCCAGATTGAAGGTTTTCAACTTGAAGCAAGCCTGTCGTACGCAGTTTACCTCTGCATGAGCTGTAGGATCCTTGTCGATTGTCACACTATTGGAAGCCTCAGCAATGATGATTCCATCCTTGGCAATGACCGCTCCAAAAGGACCGCCACCGTTTCTTACGCTATTTTCTGAGAGCTCAATGGCTCTATACATCAATTCTTCTTTTGTCATAATCTAAGTCTTTATACCTTATTATATAATATAGAGGGCTACAAATTTACGAAATATTCTTGAATCCGCAAGGTTTTCTTCATTATTTTTATTATTTTGCAGCCAAATAGGATTCTTATCGGAATTTTAAGAAAGAATCAGAAAAGTGCTGTTTTAGGGCATCATTTTTATAGGAAAAGTGTAATTTTCCTGCATCAAAATCAGAAGAAAAGTGCAATTTCTTTCTAGAAAATCAGCGAAAAGCAAGAAATTTTAATCGTTTTCGCTGATTTTCTAAGTAGTTTCCTTGACATTTTCCTAAAAAAAACGTACCTTTGCAACCAACATTACAAAACTATCTTACAATGAGTTACGCAAAAATCATAGGAAGAAATAAAGAGATAAATATACTCGATAGAATATACAAGTCTAAGAAGTCTGAACTTGTAGCCATTTATGGCCGTCGAAGAGTAGGCAAATCTTATCTCGTAAGCGAATGCTTTGGAAAGAAGATTCTCTTCAAAGCAGTAGGCACTTATATTAAAGACGGAGACAAGGACTATGAGTCTTATCGCCAACTTCAACTTGCGCATTTCTATGATTCGTTAGTGATTGCAGGATTATCAACAAAGGAGTCCAAACCCACTTGTTGGAGAGAGGCATTCTTACTTTTGAGAAAAGTTCTGGAAGGAAAAAGAAACAGAAGGAAAATCATTTTTATCGATGAACTTCCATGGCTTGCAGGACCTCAATCATCAGAAATGATAGCAGAACTGGGATATTTTTGGAATTCATGGGCAGACAGTGAACGAAATATTATACTCATTGTCTGTGGATCGGCTACAAGTTGGATGCTTGATAATGTGATACATGACTATGGAGGCCTGCATGGAAGACTCACGGAAACCATCAAACTATTCCCTTTCACTCTAGCAGAATGCGAAAAGTACTACAAGAAAAATGGTTTTCATCTCTCACGCTATGAAATGTGCGTGAGTTATATGGCTATAGGTGGAATCCCCTATTATCTGGATAAGCTCCGCAACGATAGAACAATGACAGACAACATTGACAGCATATTCTTTGCTGATGAATTGATTCATCAGGAATTCAAAGATGTTTATACAGGACTTTATTCTAGCAAAGAAAAATACGTAGATATCGTCAAAGCTATTGGCAGCAAGTTCTATGGAATGACTCAATCAGAGCTTTCCAAGGCTACAGGTATCAAAACCGGGGGTACCCTGACAAAGCTACTTGACAACCTGAGAGAATCAGGAATTACGAGAGAGTATCCCCGTTATGGAAAGGAAAGAGTCGAAACTGTATATCAGCTAAAAGATTTCTTTTCTCTATTCTATCTGAGATTTGTTCATGGCAAACAAGTCAAACAAGGAGGGTGGAACACTATCCATGGGACAGCCACATTCTACACATGGGCTGGAGATACGTTTGAACTTCTGAGCATAGAGCATCTGCAAAACATACAAGACACTCTACGCATCCATTCGGTGGAAAGAAACTACAGTTGGTGTGGAAAAGCTGAAGACGGAAAAGGTGCCCAAATAGATTTAGTCATGGAGAGTAAAAGTGCTCAAACAGATTATCTCTGCGAAATGAAATTTTCAACAGGTAATTTTACTATCACACAAGATGCCGAGGAGAATATACGTCACAAGATAGACGCTTTCGCAAATAGTAAGATGCATAACAAGACTCGCTCAATACAAACAGTTTTGGTGACAACAATGGGACTTAGTTCCAATATGCATGCAAGTATCATCAATCACCTGATAACTCTTGACCAATTATTTCAATAACAAAATAGAAGAATAATGAAAGTTAACCGTGGCAATTTCGTTAAAATTACCACGGTTTTTGCTTTTTTCTTTCAAAAGGGGTGTCCACAATTAGCAGATCCCCAAAGTTAACAGTTAATTATCAATAATTATAAATACCTTTATTATAAGAGTATTTATAATTTTCGTAACTTTGTTGCCTATGAATCAAAACAACATATCCGCCACAGAACTTTTCCTGCGGGTAAGGGAACTCTTGATGCTTCCTGACCTGGAACCTGCTACACGCAACAAGATGATGCACGATACGCTCATCCTCTGCTGCCACGAAGGAGTGAAGAATACGAAACAAGCTTTCGGTAACCTTTTCGCCCAGGTGGATTATCTCTGCAAGGTACATGGCATCAAAATAGCCGACAAGATTGCCATCCAGACCATGCGCCGGCACAGCAACAAGCAGGAACCTCTATCGGAGGAAGATCTGAAGTACGATGCCCGTGCACTCGCCATCTTCATCTCTGCCGTATGCCAGACTGATATTCCACATGAACTGACCGTTCTCATCCCACATACCAACCGCCCCTACCAGAAGGGACTCGACATCAGCAACCGACGCATCCGCTGCATCGTGAAAAACTGGGACTCGGACTTCATCCATGTGGATATCGACCATGATACTGATGAGGAAGAACATCTCGTTTGTCTCAAAGATGAGGCAAACGGCATCAACCATACCTATCTCTGCGAAATATTGGAGGAAGGCATGCAGCTCAACCTGCTCGACTGTCAGATACGTCAACCAGTCATCACACCCCGACTCATCATCGTAGAACCGGATTATCTCATTGACATCAGTAGTATCGCAGCCTGCTTTACCGAGTTCGGTCATCATCCCCTGCTGTATCTCTTGAATCTGATGAAACCCCGTGCCAACACCCAGGCTACCCTACTTGGTAACTTTGCCGGTGCTGCGCTCGACGATATCATCAATTCGCATGGCAAGTATCAGGTGAACGAAACCATCAAGAGCAATTTCAGAGAAAAGGCTCTGGAATTTTGCACCTGCCCCTGGTTTGACGCCAAGAAATTCTATACCGATGCCAACCTGCAGGCTTACAATCTGCAGCAGGTAGTGGATATTCTCTTCCCCCGCACCGCCTCCCAGGCACAGATGAATGCCTTTCGGGGCGAGGGCATCTACGACCGGAAGAAAGCCATCCTGGAGCCGTCATTCGTGTGCGAAGCCCTTGGCATACAGGGACGTGTCGATCTAATGACCACCGACTGCAAACTTCTCGTAGAACAGAAATCAGGACGAAACCTCAATATCGAGAACCATCAGGCAGACCCTAACTACCACAGTTTCCAACTGGTGCCCCACTATGTACAGTTGCTGCTCTACTATGGTGTATTGCAGCACAACTTCAAGTTGGGCAACAATCTCGTCAACATCCGTCTGCTCTACTCCAAGTACCAGCCGCAGAACGGTCTGATGGTGGTAGCCTATTACCAGAAACTTTTCAGGGAAGCCATCGAATATCGCAACCAACTCGTTGCCGCTTCTTTTGAAATAGCCAAGAAGGGATTCGAGCATGCGCTGAATGAGTTTACCCCTGATGTTCTCAATGTAGCAGGCACCCAGGACTTCTTCTACAACAAGTACCTGAAGCCACAACTGGCAGACATCACCGACCCGCTTCATGCACTCAGTCCTTTAGAAGAAGCCTACTTCTGCAGGATGATGACTTTTGTGCTCCGCGAACAGATGATTTCCAAAGTAGGTGCCCAGGAAGGAACCAATACTTCGAGCAGCGATCTCTGGACGATGCCCCTTGCCGAGAAAAAGGACGCGGGCAACATCTATACCGACCTCCATATCATCAGAAAAGAACAGAGTGGAGAAGGTAGCGGTTACGATACCATTACCCTGAGCGTACCCGACCAAGGCAAGGACTTCCTGCCCAATTTCCGTATCGGCGACATGGTATATCTCTATACCTACAAACTGAAAGAAGAACCGGACGTCAGGAAAGCTATATTATATAAAGGTGTATTGCAGGAGATTCATTCCCATGAAATCGTGGTACATCTCAACGATGGTCAACAGAATGCTGACATCTTCGAAATGGACAAGCCATACGCTATCGAGCATGGTACTACCGATGCCAGCACCGGTGGAAGCATCCGAAATCTGCACCAGTTTATCTGTGCGCCACAAGAGAAGCGCGACTTGCTATTAGGCCAGCGCCCTCCCCGCCGCAACACCTCGCTCACGCTGACCAGACATTATGACGATGTACTTGACGATATCATCCTGAGAGCCAAACAGGCACAGGATTACTTTCTGCTCGTGGGACCTCCGGGAACAGGAAAGACAAGTCGTGCCTTGAAGTTTATGGTAGAAGAAGCATTGAACGATGGAACAGGAATGCCGACAGCAGAAAGCATCGTCGCTGGAGGAAAGACGGCTCAAAAGCCTGCCTCTTCCATCCTACTGATGAGCTATACCAACCGTGCCGTAGATGAAATCTGCGAAATGCTGGTAGATTCCGGCATCCCATTTCTGCGACTTGGCAGCGAATATTCCTGCGATGAACGATTCCGTCCATATCTGATAGAAAAAGCCATTGCCCAATGTCCGAAGTTGGAAGCCATCAAACAATATATAATAGGTACGCGCGTCATCGTGGGAACAACCTCGATGATGACCTCCAAGCCTTTCATCTTCAATCTGAAGCATTTCAAGCTTGCCATCATCGATGAATCGAGTCAGATTCTGGAACCCAATCTCATCGGATTGCTTTCAGCTATAGACAAGTTTATCCTCATCGGAGACTATAAACAACTGCCAGCGGTGGTACAGCAGAGTGAACAGGACTCTGCCATTCCTACCATCAACGACAGTCAGCAGAATAGCCTGATGGATATGAGTATTCTACAGGACATCTGTCTTACCAACTGCCGCAACTCCCTTTTCGAGCGTCTCATCCGCTGGGAAGACCATGAGCATCGTACCGATTTCATCGGCATTTTGCGCCGTCAAGGACGTATGCATCCGGAAATAGCCGAGTTCCCAAACAAGATGTTCTATCGCCGGGAACAACTGGAACCGGTGCCATGCAAGCACCAGTTGGAAACCCAACTCGCCTATTCTCTCCCATCAGAGGACGAGCTTGACGAACATCTGAAGAATCATCGTATGATATTCATACCATCAGAATTCTGCAAGGAGCCGAATATTTCCGACAAGATTAATGCCAACGAAGCAGAAATCGTAGTAGATATACTTCGTCGCATACACCGATATTACGGAGAGCAGTTCGACAGTCAGAAAACAGTGGGAGTCATCGTACCTTACCGCAACCAGATAGCCATGGTGCGCAAGGGAATCGAGAAATTAGGTATTCCGGAACTGGAGAAAATAAGCATCGACACCGTAGAAAGATACCAGGGCAGCCAGCGTGATGTCATCATCTACAGTTTTACCATCCAGAACATCTGGCAACTGGACTTCCTGGCAGGAAACAGTTTTATAGAAGACGGTCATATCATCGACCGTAAACTGAACGTAGCCATCACTCGTGCAAGAAGGCAAATGATCATGACCGGCAATCCTGAAATTCTCCGTAATAATCAGATTTTTAATGATTTAATGGAATACATAAAAGGAAAAGGAGGTTTTTTTGAGAAATTTCATTGAAAAAGTTTGGAGATATGGAAATAAAGTCCTATCTTTGCAAAAGAATAGAAAAAACAAAGATAATTCAATAGAGATAAAAGATACAGGATTCCGGTGCTTAACTGGCACCGGGATTCTTTATTTTTTACCCCTCTAAGAAATCACATTAATAACTATAAATTAATAAGAAGAATTATGGCTTACATGTCACAAGAAGGTTACGATAAACTCGTAGCAGAACTAAAACAGCTCACTACAGTAGAGCGCCCAAAGGCATCAGCCGCAATTGCTGAAGCCCGAGACAAGGGTGACCTAAGTGAGAACTCAGAGTATGATGCCGCTAAGGAGGCACAGGCTCATCTTGAAGATAAAATCAATCGTATCAAACTCACCATTGCCGAGGCTAAGATCATCGACACCAAGCAGTTGAGCACCGATTGCGTGCAGATTATGTCTAAGGTGGAAATGACCAACATGGTCAACAAGGCAAAGATGACATATACTATCGTGAGCGAAAGCGAGGCTAACTTGAAGGAAGGCAAAATTTCCATTAAGACTCCTATCGCACAGGGATTGCTCAACAAGAAGGTGGGCGAAATTGCAGAAATCAAGATTCCTCGCGGCACCATCAAGCTCCGTATCGACAAAATCTCATTTGAATAAAAATAAAGGAACTATCATATCGGCTCCCAAGCCCTTATGGCAGTTCCTTTTATTATGACATGTAAGCCCACTAAATAAAATATCAAATGAGAATGATGCGAAGAGAGAGAAATAAAGTTTCTATTATAAATGTTTAATTGAAAGAGATTATGGCAAGTATTTTTTCTAAGATTGCAGCGGGAGAGATTCCCAGCTACAAATGCGCAGAAAGCGATAAGTTCTACGCTTTTTTAGACATCAGCCCTATCGGCAAGGGACACACATTGGTCATTCCTCGCAAGGAAGTGGATTATATCTTTGATATGGAAGACGAAGACCTCGCTGAGTTTGAAGTATTCGCCAAGAAAGTGGCAAAGGCCATCAAGGCTGCTTTCCCTTGCAAAAAAGTGGCACAGGTTGTTTTGGGTCTGGAAGTTCCTCATGCACACATCCACCTCATCCCTATGAACAGTGAGGCTGATGTCAACTTCCGCAAAGAACATCTCAAACTGACTGAAGAGGAATTCAAGGAAATCTCTAACAAGATCTACACAGAATTTCAAAAAAATGAGAAAGACTAAGAAATTTAATTAAATGAGAAATGACAAATGAGAAATGAGAAATGCAACAAGATAGCCGTTCATTTCTAATTTCTCATTTGTCATTTCTAATTATATCAAATGTATTCTTCGCCCTTCTTCATTTGCACTTCATTCACATATTTGCGAACCAATGCAGAGGAATCTTCTTTCTTGCAGATCAAGAGTACATTGTCCTTCTCTGCTACAATGAAACCATCCAAACCATTGAGAACTGCGAGTTTGCCCTTTGGCAGTTTGATGACATTACGATGGCAGTTTTCCATCATGACATCACTATCTATGATCACATTATCATCCTCGCTCTTCTGCATTGCCTCATAGATACTGTGCCAGGTGCCGAGGTCAGCCCAACCGAAATCACACTTCAATACAGATACATTATCTGACTTCTCTAAGATGGCATAATCTACGGAAATATTTGGATATGAAGGGAAATTCTGCTTCATATAGGCATTCTCTGTCTCCACATCAAAAGTGCGATAAGACTCATCGAAACCTCTCAGTACAGCAGGCAGAATTTGAGAAAAACTCTCGCGTAAATGCTTGACATTGGAAATGAAAATACCTGTATTCCAATAAAATTCACCACTATCAACAAATATTTTGGCAAAATCACGCTCAGGCTTCTCTGTAAATGACTGAACATTATAGAGATTATCCCCTTCTGCATCGCCCAACTGGATATAACCATATCCTGGTTCTGGACGGGTTGGTTTTACACCTAACGAGAGAAATCTATCGTTTTCAGCAACAAAAGCCAGTCCTTTCAGTACATTTTCCTTGAAAGCTTCCTCATTGAAAACTGCCTGATCGGAAGGAGTGGTAATCAAGCAGGCTTTCGGATTCAACTGCGAAACACGATGGTTTGCCCAAGCTACACTTGGAGCCGTATTGCGATGAATCGGTTCGGCCATGATTCGTTCAGCAGGAATCTGCGGCAACTGTTCCCTGACCAGTTCCACATATTCCTCATTAGTATTGATAAAAATATGGTCGGCAGGCACAATCTTCACCATTCTATCGTAGGTCTGCTGCAACTGGGTACGCCCCACCCCGAAGAAATCGATAAATTGTTTCGGGTAATTGCTTCGACTGCATGGCCAAAGTCTTCTACCCTTACCACCTGCGAGTATCACGCAATAATTGTTGCTATCATTTATTGTCATATATTAAGAAACTTAATTGTTAGTTTTGAAATTCTGATGTAAAGGTAAAAAATATATGTGAACCAACCAAGTTTTTTTCCACAAATTAATATAGATAAGGTGAAAAACAACAAAAATTTAGTGTTTTCGAAATAAAAATGCATTTTTTTGAAAAAAAGTCAGCAAAAAGTTTGCCAGTTCAAAAATTATTAGTACCTTTGCAACCGCAAATAAGCCGAGAGGCATTCGCCCAGATGGCGGAATCGGTAGACGCGCTGGTCTCAAACACCAGTGGAGCAATCCATCCCGGTTCGATCCCGGGTCTGGGTACAAAGAGCTGCAAATCGAAAGATTTGTGGCTCTTTTTTATCCCACAGATTTCACAGATTTACACAGATTTAAGTTTTGGCGTCGAAAAATATCTGTGTAATCTGTGAAATCTGTGGGACTTTTCTCTTTATCTCCACCATCACGCTGGAGACATTCATCCTATTTCACGATGGTATTACTTCACAATCACTTTGATTCCATTTACAATATAAATGCCTGAAGGCACAGGAATCACTTGTCTTTCACCTGCCTGAACTGCAACTGAAGTTACTTTCTGTCCACTCAGATTAAAGATCTTTACGGTCTGAGAGCGGTCAGATGATATGATAATCTCGCCATTGCCACCATAAATACCCTTGTTCAAGGAAATGGTTGAAATACCAGAAGGCTGACCAGCTACATAGACAACCAAGTTAAATGGCTCAAACGAATAATAGCCACCCGAAACTATGTCAAGTCTATTTTTAGACAAAGTGGTTGGAATATCGTAATATTTATTATCTGTCAAACTCATGAACCACAAATCAGAGATGATTGTATTGCCGCCCAATTCGTTAGGGTCAAAAGACCTGGATATTGTAGTGGTCGCTCCATTACCAGGAATGCGTACCGTCTCAAAACGAGGAACAAAGCTTCCTTTATTCGTACTATATGCTATCAAAGCATATTTCAACAAAGCTGTACCTCCATCATTCTTGATAGCATAATTGAATTGGGCAAAAGCATCATTCGTCTTTGGAGCTTTCACTTTATTACTACCATAAGTCGCCTTTTCGGTCTCATATTCATTTGGAGCCGCATTGGTCCATGCCTTTACAACTGTGAATACAGGGGCTGCAGGTGTAGCTCCCACCGTAAACTTCTTGGCATTAACAAAGACATTTTCTGCTCCTGCATCAGTCAACCAGAGATACAAGTCACCTTCCGCAGGTGTCAACTCTACTTTTCTGGTAACAGAACCATGTACGGGAACCGTGACATAAATATTCGTTGCGGCTTGGTCTGGCATAATAGCAGTCGTATTGCTGAAGATATTGATGGCTCCCAAATATTCGATATCACCCTGATTTTGGATAGTAATTTCAAAGCCATTGGTAAATCCACCCAATAGTTCTTCGGTTGGAGTGATATCTGCTTTCAATTGCGAGCGAACCTGAGTCAGTTTTTGAGCTGTAGCCTCAACGACATAAGGCCGCATTTCAGAATTAGCGCATTTGTTCCAATGAACATGATCGGTACTGTAAATCGCATAGATCGTGGTCTGTCCGATTGGGAAAGCATAATCAAATTCAAATAAGAAAGAATTACCAAAAGTTCCGCCATTATCTTGGATACCTTTAAAAGAGAAATTCTTGACACCCGAGATTGGAGTATAAGTGCCATCAGACTTCAATATACCATAAGCTAAAGAGCCTGTCATATCCTGACGACTCTGATTACAGAAATAGTTTTGTATTTTCAAAGCAAACTTATCTGAAGCCTGAGTTCTTGTATCCTTAGTCAGTTCAAAAACAGACATTTTATCCCAATAGCTCTGCACAATAGGGACGAAAGGTGCCACAGGCTCATCTAACTTACCATTATCAGGAGCCACACCAACCAACATACTACAGCTGCGGTTGTAACCATCCTGTGCATTACCGGAGCCGACACCACCCTTCTCAGGATTCAAGATCGTAACATCGAAATAACCATTCTGATAGCCTCCCCAGCCCCAGTTGATATGATAAAGTCCCTGTCCATCGGAACCATCACAGATAAACTGATGACCACCATCAGTAGAAGAACCTGAATAGAAAACCGGACGTCCAGCAGCCAATTCATTGTCAAGAATCTGAGTCCATTCTGCCAGAGAATATAAAGAACGGGATAAATCCAGCATCATATCGGCATCATATCCGAAATACTTAGCCAAAGGTGCTGGCGTAAGATTTGCACCCGACATTTCACCATACCCCATCTTCACGGCAGCTCCACAATGAAACATCAGTTTGGCTACGGCATTGGCCTGTGCTTCGGTATAACTACCCTCGGCACTACTATAGAAAGGTAACATGTTGTCCCAATCATATACGCCATCACTCTTGCTGATACCAGGAACGGCTACATCTCTGCCATACCATTTCCTGGTATATTCAGGAATATCCTGCAACAATTGTTTAGGATGCTTATAATAAGCCATTACCTGTGCCATAGCCGTAGCCACACAACCAGTAACAGCCCGATTTTTACCATCATAAATCGGACACATATTATTAAAAGGCTTACTCTGATTCCATGCAATATTACCCAATAAAGGAGAAACTGCCTTGGAATGAGTAGAATTTACCGAAGAACGGTAAGCTTTTACCTCTGCCAAATTGCGCAGAGTAGCTTGATCGCCCTTGGTCACAGCCTCTACCATCTCCTGATAAGCCTTCATGAAGTTCTTATAACTTTCTGGAAGAGAAGCCTCATCATAAGTTCCCTGATCGGTATAACCTACAATTTCCGGCAGACAATCATCGCCCGACACAATCGTGAAACCCTTTCCCTCACCATGAGGAAAAACATAATAACTGGCAGTTTCCTGATCAGAAGCCTGAGATTTCTGAGTTTTGTCACCAAAACCAAAAGACTTCGCCTGTGATGCAGCAGACTCATCCATGACAATACCCAATAAAGCAGCCTGGCGCTCTGCTATCTGCTTGGCTTGTCGGAAACTACGTGGTCCTGCAAATGCTGATACAGAGATCAGCAACAGGGCAAACAACAATAGGTGTAAACGAATACATTTCATAAGCAATATATCAAAAAGTTTAATTGAGTTGTATCGGCCACAAATATACGACAAATCTTCTACACTTGCAAGTTTTTTCTAAGAAAATTCTACAAATTGCTATATTCCCCATGAGCGAAAACGTTTGCGATATAATAATATCCCATTTATTTGGCGATAAGAAATTAAATGCGTATTTTTGCAACATCAACTGCAACCTATATGCAGAACAAGAAATAATAGCTATTTATTAATAACTCTATTAAACCCAGATTAATTCATGAAGAAATTTTTCAGTTTCGTATTTGCATGCTTGGCAACTTTTGCGTCACAGGCAGCAGAAACCAACAATTATGACGAGCTTTACCAGAATCTTCCATTCCAGATGGAGAAGGTAACACGCCCTCAATTCCCAGCCAACGAGGTTAACCTCAAGGATTTCGGAGCTATCGGCGATGGTTCTACGCTTTGTACTGATGCTTTCAAGAAAGCGATTGATGCACTGGACCAGAAAGGCGGTGGTAAACTGATTGTTCCACAAGGTGTATGGTTTACAGGTCCTATCACACTGAAAAGCAACATCAACCTGCATATCGAAAAAGGTGGTGTCATCCTCTTTTCTGCTGATGTCAACCTCTATCCTCTCGTAGAAACCTCTTTCGAAGGCCTTGACACCCGTCGCTGCCAGTCTCCTATCTCTGGTAGGAACTTAGAGAACGTGGCTATCACCGGTCAGGGTGCCATCGATGGAAACGGCGAATATTGGCGCCCATTGAAGAAAGCCAAGGTTACTTCTGCCCAGTGGAAAGAGATTACTTCCCGTGGCGGTGCTTTCAAGAATCCTAACTACTGGTTCCCTTCTGAGGCTGCTCTCAAAGCTGATGAAAAAGGCGCTGGCATGAACGTTCCTCTCGGCATTACAACCGAAGAAGGCTGGAATGAAGTGAAAGACTATCTCCGTCCTGTGATGGTAAGTCTCATCAGTTGCAAGAACGTTTGGCTCAACGGTGTGATCTTCCAGAACTCTCCAGCCTGGAATATCCATCCTTTGATGTGCGAGAATGTACTTATTGAGGATGTGTTGGTACGCAATCCTTCTTTTGCCCAGAATGGTGATGGTCTTGATTTGGAATCATGCAAGAACGCACTGATTGTCAATTCTACTTTTGACGTAGGTGATGATGGTATCTGTATCAAGAGCGGTAAAGACCTTGACGGAAGAAAGCGTGGCATTCCATGTGAAAACGTGATTGTCGATGGATGCACCGTTTTCAAGGGTCACGGCGGTTTTGTGGTAGGTAGCGAAATGAGCGGTGGTGTCAAGAACATTATGGTACGTGATTGCCAGTTCCTCGGTACTGATGTTGGTTTGCGTTTCAAGAGTGCCCGTGGTCGTGGCGGTGTCGTTGAGAACATCTACATCCAGGATATGTCTATGTTTGATATCCAAACCGATGTGATCACCTTTGATCTCTATTATGGTGGAAAATCAGCAGTTGAAGCATTAAACGACGGCGACCAGAAGAAGCAACAGGTGGTAGATATGAAGAAGGTAGATGAAACCACTCCAGCCTTCCGCAACATCGACATCAACCACGTCATCTGCCGTGGCGCACGCCGTGCCGCCTACTTCAATGGCCTTCCAGAGATGCCAGTGCAGAACATCAGCATCAAGGATATGGAGGTGAACAATGCCGAGCAAGGTATCGTTATCAACCGCACCGATGGTGTGAAGTTGGAAAACATCAAGGTTTCTGCCAAGACTCATACCTTTGATGCCAAGAATTCCAAGAATGTAAGTGTCAACGGAAAGACATATAAGAAAATAGATGCCAACGGTATCACCCTTGACTTCTAATTTTCTCAAGATTATATCAATTACTTTAGATTACAGTCCTGCTTTTTCTGACATCATCTGAATCTCCTTTTTCAGATGGTCATAGAAAGCAGGACTTTCTATAACCTCTATATGACCAAACAAGCCTAAAACAAATCTGGAGATACCTATATAACTTGCCATTTCTGCTTCAAAAATCCATGATTTCTCCGTCTCTTTCACGATGAAATCGGCAGATTTTGGATATTCTTCTACGAAAACATTATATGCAAGCTGATCCAAACGAAGCTTGACCGGTAAGCGTTCATCTCCACTAAACATAAAGAGATCGGTAAACATCTGCTTATGTTTTGCTTCATTACTCCACTCCAAATCAAGCAAAATTACATCTCCCATACGCGCCACCTTAAACGTCTTGTTCATCTTCGAACTTAATTCATAGCAGCGCACATCATTATTATTGTTCATCATGAGGAAAGGCTCTACCACGCGGTCGCTCATACTTTTGCTGTGTGGTGAAGAGTAATTCATAATTTTCACAAGTCTATGACGCTTGATGGCATCATAAAGCACACTCACATGATGAGCAGCCTGTTCACGTAATTGAGGATTAGAAAGGATGTTTAAGTCATAAAAACGGTCCAGTTTTCGACGCAGACGCTGGATAATGGCATTATTTTCCTCCACCTTATTTAATATAGAGAGCATCGTCAGGGCTTCCTCCTCTGTGAAATTGATGGTTTCAAAGAGATGTTTGAAGAAAGGCGATTCTCTGTCCAGACTATAAATCTTTCCATTTTTCTCCACCTTGAATCCCCAATCACGGAAACTCTCCAAATAATAATAGAGCATACGGCGGGAAATGCCTATTCTGTCACAAATGGCATCTACCTCATAACGATGATTCTCGGTAAGGAGAAGCATCAGATTCATTTCTTTTTCTAACTTATCGTGGCGCATAATCCTTGTTGATCCGTTTTTAAGGGAAAAGGTTCTGATTTCTGTTAATAGACCTTAACCCAACAACACTTTTAACATAAAAACTCAGAAAGTGAACATATATTGCACAAAAGCCCATTAATTTTGCATGCAGAATCAGAAAACAATATGTAAAACCCTTTAAAATATAAGAAAATGGAAAAGAATATCATCTTATCAGGTAATTTGGCAAAACAGTTTGCAAATGGAGAATACCATCAGTTTGAACCATCTGCCGACGTAAAGTTTCTCATTAATAGTATCAGAAACGCAGCAGGCAAGATAAAAGTACCTGTAGAATGGCTCCGCAAATATTACTCCACTGTATTGGAAAAAGAAATCAGCATGAAGCAAACTGCCCTCCTGTTAGAGACTCAATTTGCTTTCACGTTAGGAGTCATACCTGCAGACATTCATTTGGGTCTCCGTGCTTGCTTTTTAGGTTGGTTTGCCTGGTGTCTGCTGAAATGCAAGAAAGCCTTCAAAGATGCTTAATCCTTGAAATCAAGACTTAATTCACCAGAACCCAAAAGATTATAGCTCATGCGATGATAAGGAGTCACACCATATTCCTTAATGGCTGCACGATGCTTTTTAGTAGGATATCCCTTATTGCCTTTCCAGTCATACTGCGGATATTCTTCGGCCAAAGCATCCATGTAATCATCTCGGTAAGTTTTTGCAAGGATACTGGCAGCAGCTATCGACATATACTTTCCGTCACCTTTCACGATGGTTGTATAAGGTAAATCCTTGTAGGGTTTAAAACGATTACCATCTACAATGATTGCCTCCGGACGAACCTTCAGCTGATCCAAAGCACGATGCATCGCTAAAAAACTGGCATTTAGAATATTAATTTTATCGATTTCATCGGGTGTAACTACACCTACAGCCCAAGCAACAGCGTCCCGTTCAATCTGTTCACGGAGTACCTTACGCTTCTTATCTGTAAGCTTTTTACTGTCATTGAGATCTGGATTTTGATAACCAGGAGGTAGAATGACGGCGGCAGCATAGACACTGCCTGCCAGGCATCCACGACCTGCTTCATCGCAACCAGCCTCAATCTTATCCTTATAATAATGACTTTCCAGCATAAACTTCAAATTCAGTTGTTCTTGATTTAAAACATCAGCCTCTTGCTAAAACATCATAGCAACACGTTTCACACCAGCTACCAAAGCATCTACTTCTTCCTTCGTATTATACAAGGCGAAGCTTGCACGGACGGTTCCTAAAATACCATAACGATCCATCAGAGGCTGTGCACAATGATGACCAGTTCTGACAGCGATACCCAAACGGTCGAGCAATGTACCCATATCCATGTGATGAATATCTCCTACCAAGAAGCTGACAACAGCATCTTTACCTTCCTGCTCACCAAAAAGTCTGATTCCATCGATGGTTTTCATCTGTTCCATACAGTAGCGGGTCAACTCCTGCTCGTGCTTGGCGATGTTGTCCATACCGAGAGCAGAGACATAATCGATGGCTTTTGCCAAACCATGAGTAGCCACATAGTCAGGAGTTCCAGCCTCGAACTTAAAAGGCAACTTCTCAAAAGTGGTCTTCTCGAAGCTCACACTTTCAATCATTTCGCCTCCTCCTTGGTATGGAGGTAACTTGTCGAGCCATTCTTCCTTACCATAAAGAACACCGATACCTGTTGGTCCATAAATCTTATGTCCGCTGAAAGCAAAGAAATCACAATCCAAGTCCTGCACATCCACAGCAAAGTGAGGAGTACTCTGGGCACCATCCACCATAACAGGTACATCATGCTCATGCGCAATCCTGATCATCTCCTTTACTGGATTCACCGTACCTAATACATTGCTCACTTGAGCTATGCTTACAATTTTGGTGCGATCGGTGAACAAATGAGTGAATTCATCGAGGTTAATCTCACCTTTATCATTAATAGGAATAACACGGATAGCAATTCCCTTCTTAGCAGCCTGCAACTGCCAAGGCACGATATTGGAATGGTGCTCCATTGTAGAAATAATCACCTCATCGCCCTCGCTCATAAACTCATCACAGAACGATGAAACCACAAGATTTAAACTTTCTGTAGTACCACGTGTAAAGATAATTTCCTCGATCTTAGGGGCATTGATAAACTTACGTACGGTCTCACGAGCTGCCTCATGAAGATCGGTAGCCTGCTGAGAAAGATAATGCACACCACGATGCACGTTGGCATTTACATTAAGATACTCATCGCGCATGGCATCAAGTACACACAATGGCTTCTGCGTTGTAGCCGCATTATCCAAATACACCAACGGTTTATCATATACAGTTCTCGATAAAATCGGGAAATCTTGACGTACTTTATTTATATCATACATAATCCTAAGACCTTTTATATCGTTTAAAAAAGGCGCTCCTCAAGCAGAGGAACGCTTTATTATTTATTTACAGAGTTTGCAACCCTCACACTTATTGAGTTCGCCACGGAATCGCTTCTCAACGAGATGATGCAGGCGGTCGCGCAATGGCTCCAGCTCCATCTTGTCGATGACTTCGTTGATAAATGCAAACTGAAGGAGCAACTTAGCCTCCTCACGGCTCACACCACGCTGCTGCATATAGAACAAGGCGGCATCGTTGAGCTGACCTACAGTACTTCCATGCGCACACTTCACATCATCGGCATAAATCTCCAGCATCGGCTGGGTGAACATACGGGCTGTCTTCGTAGCACAGAGGTTCTGGTTGGTTTCCTGAGAAATAGTCTTCTGGGCACCATGACGAACCAACACTCTACCGGCAAAAGCACCACGTGCCTCACCATCGAGCACATACTTATAAAGCTCGTTGCTGGTACAATGACCCACCTGATGATCGATGAGTGTATTGTTATCAACCACCTGGTTCTTGTCGGCAATCACACAACCATTGCAGAAGCACTCGGCTCCCTCGCCCTTGAATACGAGGTCAAGACGGTTGCGGGTAATACCGTTATGAAGCGTGATGACGTTATGGTTCACGCGGCTGTTAGCCTGCTGCTCGATATACACGTTGCTTACACGGCGGTTCTTGTAATGAGTCTCCTCCAGGCAATAGAGGTCGAGACTGGCATTCTCGCCTACAAATGCCTCGATAACCTGGGTAGCAAGGAAGTTCTTGTCATCGGCTGCATGGTCGCAGAAGAGGAACTTAGCCTCAGCACCCTGTTCCATGACGATGAGAACACGGCGGTTTACCATCAAATCTACATCCGAACGGAGAATATTGATGACCTGAATGGTTCGCTCCACCTTCACGTTCTTTGGTACGTAGATAAGCAAGCCATCCTGTGCCAGGAATGTATTCAATGCGGTGATGCCATCTTCATCGGTTTTGGCAATCTTGGCATAGTATTTCCCGATGAATTCAGGGTTTTCTGCAGCAATCTTGTTCAAAGAATCCACGATTACGCCCTCCGGAAGCTCTACTTTAGGCAATGCTTTGTTATAAAAAGCATCGTTCACCACGAAGTAGAGCGAAGTGCTCAGGTTAGGCACATCGCAGCGGAAAGCCTCGTATGGATCTACCGGAATTTCCAGACGGTTCAAGTTCAAGCCATAATCTGGCTCGAAGATGGCGCTCATATCTGTGTACTTGTATCTTTCTACCTTTCGGGAAGGGAAGCCCAGACGATGGAAGTCCTCAAACGCAGCATCGCGCACCGCATTGAGCACCTCAGCACTGTTCTTCTTGATTATTCTCGAAGAAGACTGATACAAGTCTAAATATTGTTTTTCTGAATGCATAGCCATCCTCCTAATTATTTCTCATCTACTTCAGCCTTGATCCAGTCGTAGCCACGAGCCTCAATCTCCTTGGCAAGTTCAGGACCGGCAGTCTTCACGATTCTACCCTTATAGAGTACGTGAACCACACTTGGCTTAATCATATCGAGCAGACGCTCGTAGTGAGTGATGACGATGGCAGATGTCTTGTCGGTATGCATCTTGTTCACACCGTCAGCCACGATACGCATCGCATCCACATCGAGACCAGAGTCGGTTTCATCGAGGATAGAGAGCTTTGGCTCCAACATTGCCATCTGGAAAATCTCGTTGCGCTTCTTCTCACCACCCGAGAAGCCTTCGTTTACAGAACGGCGAGCCAACTTGCTGTCCAGTTCCACCAACTCACGCTTCTCGCGCATCAGCTTCATGAATTCGCTGGTGTTCAATGGCTCCAAGCCCTGATACTCACGCTTGGCATTGATAGCCGCACGCATGAAGTTGGTCATGGATACACCAGGAATCTCCACTGGATACTGGAAAGAGAGGAACAAGCCTTCACGGGCACGGTCCTCTGGCTTCATATCCAGAAGGTTCTTGCCGTTGAAGATAGCCTCACCCTCGGTTACGGTATAGAGAGGGTTACCTGTGAGCACAGCGCTCAAGGTTGACTTACCGGAACCGTTAGGTCCCATGATAGCATGTATCTCACCATCGTTGATAGTCAGGTTGATACCTTTCAATATTTCTTTGCCTGCAATAGTAGCATGCAGATTCTTTACCTCTAACATATTATATTTATGTATCTATAATTATTCAAACAAGCTATCCCACAAACTTCTTCCGTCATTAGCAGTAAAAGTAAATGGAAAATTAATCTTTAAACCTACTGATACTGCATGGCGATGCAGTTGTCCATGATTATACGACGTATTCGAACTTCCTTTTTCCATGTAAGTAGCCCGATAGTGCGAGTCGAAACCAAGACGATAGCTGTATTCTACTTGTAATGCAATATTAGAAAACAAATAGAAATCCGCTCCAACCACAGGTCCTGCACTGAAACGTGGTAATCTTATATTACCATATCCTTCGTATTCATACGTCTTCGTTCCCATTGAACCAGTCGTGATAGAAGCAGACGTAGAGAAAGCTGAATGCTCTGCATCAAAAGCACAAAGCATATCGAGCCCCACATAAGGTTGAACCCACCAATCCGTAGGAGCAACATACCATCTTCCGCCTAACATCAGTTGATTTATGTCATAAGCAGCCTCCCCCTTCAAAAAGGTAACTTCTTCATGCTCATAACCTGCCTTTAAACTAAAATTCGTATTCGGCAAATAATATTCCGCATGAAACTTAGTCAACATTCCTATATTCTGGGTAGAACCGAAATGGTACTTTGGTACTTCCGCACCCGTATGATGTGCATTCTGATAAAAGCCTCCACCAATATGAGCATCTATCGCCCATACTCTTTCGACATCATCATCCTTATACTTAGGTCGTTTATAGGTAGTCTGTCCTACAACAGACATACCTGCCATCAGTAAGCATAAAAGCATTATCTTTCTCATAAGACGTCACCTCAAAATTTGTTTCGTAATAGCCAATAGAAACTATCGCTTATCCTACGGTTCCTTCGAGTGATACACTCAGGAGTTTCTGTGCCTCAACGGCAAACTCCATAGGCAACTTGTTGAGCACATCCTTGGCATAACCGTTTACGATCAAGCCGACAGCCTCCTCGGTAGGAATGCCTCGCTGATTGCAATAGAAGAGCTGGTCTTCTGAAATCTTCGAGGTAGTTGCCTCATGCTCGAACACGGCTGTGTCGTTATGAGCATCCATGTATGGGAAGGTATGTGCTCCGCAATCGCTACCCAGCAACAAAGAGTCGCAGGAACTGTAGTTGCGGGCATTATCGGCATTGGATGTAGCACGAACCAGACCACGATAGGAGTTCTGGCTATGACCAGCCGAAATACCCTTCGAGATGATGGTACTCTTGGTGTTCTTACCCATGTGAATCATCTTGGTACCTGTATCAGCCTCCTGATAGTTGTTGGTAACAGCCACACTGTAGAACTCAGCTACAGAGTTATCGCCACGCAAGATACAGGAAGGATACTTCCAGGTAATCGCAGAACCCGTCTCTACCTGAGTCCAGCTCAACTTAGAGTTCACACCACGCAAGTCGCCTCGCTTGGTTACCAGGTTCAGCACACCACCCTTACCATGTTCATCACCAGGATACCAGTTCTGAACGGTAGAGTACTTCACCTCAGCATTATCCTTGACGATAATCTCTACGATAGCCGCATGGAGCTGGTTCTCATCACGCATTGGCGCTGTACATCCCTCCAGGTAAGAAACGTAGGCATCATCATCGGCGATGATCAATGTACGCTCAAACTGACCGGTGTTACGGGCATTGATGCGGAAGTAACTGCTCAACTCCATCGGACAGCGGACGCCCTTAGGAATATAAACGAATGAGCCATCACTGAATACGCAACTGTTCAAGGCTGCATAAAAGTTATCACGATAAGGAACTACGGTTCCCAGATACTCTCTTACCAAATCAGGATGCTCCTTCACTGCCTCACCGATACTGCAGAAGATGACGCCCTTCTCACGGAGTTTCTCCTTGAAGGTAGTCTTCACCGACACAGAGTCCATGATGGCATCTACGGCGGTACCGCTCAAAGCCAGACGCTCCTCCAGAGGAATACCGAGTTTATCGAATGTCTTCTCCAACTCAGGATCAATCTCCTTGTTCTTCGGCTTCTTTGCCAAAGGGTCGGCATAGTATGAAATCTCCTGGTAGTCAATAGGTGGCACGTGAACGTGTCCCCACTTTGGCTCCTTGAGCGTCTTCCAGTAATTGTAGGCTTTCAGACGAAATTCGAGCATCCAATCCGGCTCTCCCTTCTTCTGCGAGATCAGGCGCACAACATCCTCGTTGAGACCCTTTTCTATGATTTCAGTATGTACATCGGTGGTAAAGCCGAATTCATATTTCTGCTCAGCCACCTGCTTGACAAACTGATTCTTTTCTTGTTCTTTCTCTGCCATTTTATTTAGAATAACCTTTCGTTATTTAAACCCTAAATAGGGATAAGCCACCAAGGACTCATCCCTACCTTATTATATATAGGATAGAGTGAAAAGACAAATGAATTCTTCACTCTTCGTTCTTCACTCTTCACTTGATTAAAGTTTCTGCTCTACCTCGATTTCTGTGAAGGTCTCGATAACGTCGCCTTCCTGGATATCGTTGTAGTTGACAAGGCTCAAACCGCATTCCATACCGGTAACAACCTCCTTGACATCGTCCTTGTAACGCTTCAAGGCACCGATTTCAGCAGTACGGATCACGATACCGTCACGGATGACGCGAGCCTTATCCTTAGCGTGTACCTTACCCTCGGTAACGAGACCACCGGCAATAGTACCCACCTTAGAAATCTTGAAGGTCTGCTTAACCTCAACCTGACCGGTAACGATTTCCTTCTTCACCTTGTCGAGCATACCAACCATCGCACTCTTGATATCGTCGATAGCATCGTAGATGATAGAGTATGTGTTGATTTCAACACCCTCACGGTCGGCAGCCTTGCGAGCATCGGCAGATGGACGAACCTGGAAACCAACGATGACTGCATCTGAAGCAGATGCCAGCATCACGTCGTTCTCTGAAATCTGACCTACTGCCTTGTTGACTACGTTCACCTGAACCTTCTCGGTAGAAAGCTTGATGAATGAGTCGCTCAATGCCTCAACAGAACCGTCGGTATCACCCTTCACGATGACGTTCAACTCGTGGAACTCACCACGTGCGATACGGTGAGAAATATCACCCAAGGTCAAGCGCTTCTGAGTACGCAAGCCCTGTTCACGCTGCAACTGCTCACGCTTGTTGGCAATTTCACGAGCCTCCTGCTCTGTCTCGATTACGTGGAACTGGTCACCTGCAGTAGGCGCACCATTCAAACCGAGGATGATAGCTGGCTCTGCAGGAGCAGCTGACTTGATATTGGCATTACGCTCATTGAACATTGCCTTTACACGACCCCAAGAAGTACCGGCGAGTACGATGTCGCCTACCTTCAAGGTACCGTTGGCAACCAATACGGTAGAAACATATCCACGACCCTTGTCGAGAGAAGACTCGATGATGGTACCTGTAGCACGACGGTTAGGGTTAGCCTTCAAGTCGAGCATATCAGCCTCAAGGAGCACCTTGTCGAGCAGATCGTGAACACCGATACCCTTCTTGGCACTGATTTCCTGGCACTGATACTTACCACCCCACTCCTCAACGAGCAGGTTCATGTTAGCCAAGTCCTCACGGATACGGTCTGGGTTAGCACCTGGCTTATCAATCTTGTTGATAGCGAATACCATTGGCACACCGGCAGCCTGCGCATGGGCGATAGCCTCCTTGGTAGTAGGCATCACAGAGTCATCGGCTGCGATGATGATGATGGCGATATCGGTAGCCTGAGCACCACGGGCACGCATGGCGGTAAACGCCTCGTGACCTGGAGTATCCAGGAAGGTTACCTTGCGACCGCTGTTCAGGGTCACACTGTAGGCACCGATATGCTGGGTAATACCACCAGCCTCACCAGCAATCACATTGGTATTGCGGATATAGTCGAGCAAAGAGGTCTTACCATGGTCAACGTGACCCATCACAGTTACGATTGGAGCACGTGGAACCAAGTCGTTCTCATCATCCTCTTCCTCGCTCACAGCCTCCTGAACCTCAGCGCTGACATATTCGGTCTTGAATCCGAACTCCTCAGCCACCATGTTGATGGTCTCTGCATCCAGACGCTGGTTGATAGATACCATGATACCTACACCCATCAGGGTAGAGATAACCTGAGTAACGCTGATGTCCATCATCGTAGCCAATTCGCTTACGGTAACGAATTCAGTAAGCTTCAGAGTCTTGCTTTCCTTCTGCTCCTGACGAGCCTGATCTTGCAATTTCTCCTGAACAGCCTCACGCTTCTCCTTACGGTATTTAGCGCCCTTCTTGTTCTGGCTCTTGCTGGTCAAGCGAGCGAGAGTCTCCTTTACCTGGCGTGCTACAGCCTCGTCATCAACTTCTATCTGACGCTGGTTGTTCTGATTGCCGCTCTTGTTGTTATTATTTCTGTTCTTATTCTTTTTCTTCTTATTGCCACCATTCTGGTTGTTCTGGTTGCCACCATTATTCTTGTTGCCCCCATTATTACCCTGGTTAGCCTCAGCGTTGATATCAACACGTTCCTTATTGATACGCACGCGTTTCTTTCTCTCACTGTGCTGCTGTGCAAGTTTTTCCTCACGTTCCTTGCGGCGTTCCTCCTTACTCTTCTTCTTAGGACGAGTACTCTGATTCAAGGAAGACAAATCGATCTTACCCAACACCTTAGGTTCATTGGCAGAGAACTTCTTCTCACTCTTGAGTGTGAACACGCTTCCAGAAGCATTTGTTTCAGCTGGCTTCTCGCCTTGTTGTGGCTGATTGTTGTTAGCCTGATTTTGCATTGACTTATGATTATTTTGCTTCTGTTGGCCATTATTTCTCTCACCATTCTGCTTATGCTGGTGAGACATCTGTCCGCCAGCATTACCTTTCTGATGTTCATGACTTGCTTTTACTTCAGCCTTAGAAGCATTAGTAACAGGCGCAGAGCTGACGGCAGCAGACTCCTTTCCAGACGCCTTACGATTCTCAGGAGCAGCAGACTTAGCAGCAGGTTTTCCGATGCTATCCAAGTCTATCTTGCCCAATGGTTTAAACTGTTGTTTACCATTAGACACCTCGGCATTCTCCTCACGGTCTTCCTTCTGCTCTGGAACACGTTTCTTATCCTTTGTTTTCTTGGTGAAAAGCTTTTCCGCCTGGTCACGGACTTTCTTGTCCTGACTGAAGGCATCGGTCAGAGCCTTATATTGCTGATCGCTAAGCTTGAAGCTTGGTTCTGCCTCGACCTCTCCCAGGTCACTTCTCTTAGATAGGAATTCAACTGCCGTCTGAAGTCCTATATTTAATTCACGTAGTGCTTTGTTTAATCTGATGCTCATATTTATTATTTATACTCCTTTTCTTTTGTCTCTTATTTGTAATGCGATTTTTAGAGAATTACTGTTCAAACTCTGCTCGTAAAACCTTCAATACGTTATCAACAGTCTCTTCCTCCAAGTCGGCCTTTTCTACGAGCATATCGCGAGGTGCATTGAGCACTTGCTTCGCTGTATCAAGTCCGATGCCCTTGATGGCGTCGATAACCCACTGGTCGATTTCATCAGAGAATTCATCCAGATAAATATCCTCGTCAGCCTGACTTTCGTCAATCTCACGGAACACATCAATGGTATATTCAGTCAACATAGAAGCCAACTTGATGTTCATACCACTGCGACCGATAGCCTTGCTCACCTCTTCTGGCTGCAAGAACACCTCAGCCTTCTTGTTTTCATCATCTATATTAACTGAAGAAATTCTTGCAGGTGCCAAAGCACGCTGAATGAACAACTTCACGTTGCTGCTATAGTTGATTACGTCTAAGTTTTCATTGCACAACTCACGTACGATACCATGTACACGGCTACCCTTCACACCCACGCAGGCTCCTACAGGGTCGATACGCTCGTCGAAAGTCTCCACAGCAATCTTGGCACGCTCACCTGGCATACGGGCTATGCGACGGATAGCAATCAGTCCCTCTGCAATTTCAGGAACCTCAGCCTCCAACAGGCGCTGCAAGAAGATAGGTGCAGTACGGCTCAAGATAATCTTAGGATTATTGTTCTCATTATCCACGCGCAAGATCACAGCACGCACGGTTTCACCCTTGCGATACTGGTCAGCAGGAATCTGCTCTGCCTTTGGCAAAATCAACTCATTGTTCTCGTCGTCAACAATCAGGATTTCACGCTTCCAGATCTGGTAAACCTCACCGGAAATAATCTGACCCACACGATCCTTATACTTATTATAGAGAGAATCATGTTCAAGTTCCAAAATCTTAGAAGCCAAGGTCTGACGAAGAGTCAAGATGGCACGACGACCGAACTTATTGAAATCCACGTTCTCGCTCACATCCTCGCCTACCTCATAGTCAGCCTGGATCTTACGAGCCTCAGTCAAAGCGATTTCCTTATTTTCATCTTCCACCTCGCCATCAGCAACAACGACACGATTGCGGTAAATTTCAAAGTCACCTTTATCAGGATTAACAATCACATCGAAGTTTTCATCACTACCAAAAATCTTAGCAAGCACATTGCGGAAACTTTCCTCCAACACGCTCACCAAAGTTGTACGGTCGATATTCTTGGTTTCTTTGAACTCGCGAAATGTATCAATCATACTCGCAGTTAATTCTTGCTCTTTCTTAGCCATAGTTTATTTGAAACTTATTACGTATTTTGTATATTTTACTTTATCCATCTGGAAAGCATAATCGACTTCCTGTTTTACCGGACGCTTCTTGCCTTCCACTTTTACCTTTTCTTCAACACCTACTGTAAAATCATTGCCATCGACAGCCTTGAGGATGCCCTTTACTTTTTTGCCATCGGCATCAAGCACCTCGACTTCTTTGCCAACAAAGTTGATGTACTGCTGAGGCACCTTGAATGGCTGTCCCAATCCAGCAGAACCCACCTCCAGTTCAAAGTCTTCCTCATCACGATTCAAATGGTCCTCAATATATCTACTGAGTTCCACGCAATCCTCAATCCACACACCATCGGCGTGGTCGATTTCCACGACAATCTTGTTGTCTTGACTAATTTCGATGCCTACCAAGAAATATTCCTTATCTTGGAGCCACTCATCCACTAATGTTTTTACGACGTTTTTGTCAATCATATATACCTTATTAAAATAAAATGAGGAACTCTTTGCGAGCCCCTCATTCCACTGAACGTTTGCAAAATTACGAATAATTTCGATATTATCCAAAAAAAATGGAACTTTTTATTCCTAACATGCGCATTTTTAATGGATTGTGCATGGATTTCAGCTAAAATCATACTTATTTCCTTCTGATATAGGCAGGTATCGTATGCACTTTATTTTTTCTTAGGATGCAAAATCTTGGCATATTCTTCCGGAGAATTCAAGAGGCGGGACGCTTCCTTTACCACCTTGTCATATCTCAGGGAATTGCGGATGGCACCTGCCTGATAATAGTAAGCTGCCACGATCGCGTTTTCCAGCAATCGCTTGATAGTAGCCTTATTATAATCCAGATCCTTTGCCACATTATGACTCAGTTTTTTCTTCAGTGCTTCAAACTCCGGTTTGGCATCCTCATAATATCCTTCAAACTTAGCAAGTTTCTCCAAATCCTTCAAGTATTTTTCCGTTTCACGGTCATACTTAAAGTTTGCCTTCAGCACTCTTGCCTTGAATTCCTCATAGTCTGCATCCGTCAAAGCAAATTCCTCTGGTGATGCAATCGTTGGATGCTTGGCAATGTAATCCACCTCATAATTAAGCATCACCTCATTACTGTCACGTGCTCCTGCTAAATAGAAGGCAATATTTGGAAGTGAATCTGGCTTTACCTCTACATCTGGTTTGATACCGCCACCGTCACGCACTTCTCTACCGCCCACGGTATAGAAGACCTTGGTCAATGAATCTGGCACATGCTCCACATATCCGCCCCTCGAATGTTTATAGTTCAAAGCCTGCACACATCTTCCGCTTGGAATATAATACTTGGCAGTGGTCAGTTTCATCTGTCCGTTGTAAGGCAAATCCATGGTTGCCTGAACCAAACCTTTTCCATACGTGCGCGTACCTAATATAATAGCTCTATCATAGTCCTGCAGACTACCACTTGTTATCTCACTGGCACTTGCCGTGTTTTCATTGACGAGCACGGCAATAGGCATCACCGTATCAATCGGTTCCACGGAAGTCTTATACTCATTGTTGGAACGTTTCAACTTTCCCTTCATCTGCAGTATCAGCTTGTTTTTAGGCAAGAACATATTGACGATACTGATAGCTTCCTGCACAGAACCGCCTCCGTTATCTCTCAGGTCGAGAACCAAACTTTTAGCGCCCTGTTTTCTCAAGTCGATAAAAGCACGACGTACATCTCTTGCAGAATTTTCTGTAAAACTATTATAGTTGATATAGCCTACCTGATTCTGCAACATACCATAATAAGGAAGATATGGCATCTGAATGGTTCGGCGTGTAACCTTCATTTTCATCTCCTTGCCCGTGCTCGGTCTTTTGATTTTGATGATAAAGGACGTACCAGGTTCACCACGGAGGTGATCACTGACGTATGACACTTCCTTGCCAACCATGGAAGTATCTGCAATGGAAAGGATGACATCACCCTTCTTGAGACCAGCCTCCGCAGCAGGCATATTCTCATAAGGTTCGTCGATAACCACAGTCTGCAACTGGTTGTTATATCGAATCAGGGCACCCACACCGGCATACTTACCGGTAAGCATGCGTTTCAACTCTTTCTGGTCAGACTCTGGATAATAGGTAGTATAAGGATCAAGACTACCGAGCATAGCCTTGATACCATAGCCGATAACCTCATCCGCATTGAGTGTATCGACATACATCATATCCAAGTTTTTATAGATGGCATTGAAAACATCCATGTTTTTAGCCACTTTGAAATCATGGTCTTTATCTTTCTGTGCAAAAGTTGGCAATGCCAAAAGCAGAGCCAGCATTGAGATCCATATTTTATTCATGCTTACCTTTTTATTAATATGTTTATTTGCCTACAAAATTACTCATTTCTTTGTGAAAACTGCCATTTTCTGTCTTAAAATATGCCTATAAACAAGAAAAAATGCACTTTTTGAAGAAAAACTCAAAAAAAACCGGCAAAAAATTTGGTAGAATCACGAAAAGTTAGTACTTTTGCAGTCGCAAATAAGGAACATCATGTTCTTATAGATGCAAAATGCTTCAATAGCTCAGTTGGTTAGAGCACCTGACTGTTAATCAGGGGGTCGTTGGTTCAAGCCCATCTTGAAGCGCAAATAGAGTATCAAGCAACTCTTATACTCTTCTTCTTTCATAAGCTAAAATGCTTCAATAGCTCAGTTGGTTAGAGCACCTGACTGTTAATCAGGGGGTCGTTGGTTCAAGCCCATCTTGAAGCGCAAAAGCCTTGCAGGTTCAACACTTGCAAGGCTTTTTGTCTTTATACAAAAGAGGCAGCCAGTCAGGATCGTAGATGACAAGCACAAATCTCTCTGCACTCATCTTCCCCAACCTGTGGCCTATGATATATCCTTGTATGTCCATCTTCTTGTTATTTTCTTGTAAATCTTCTTGTATTCTTGTAAACCAAAAAGCTTTTATCTAACTGAATTTCAAGAACTTATCTTTATTTTCTTGTAAATACAACAAATTTTCTTGTAAACTTTCACCTTATTATATTAATTGCATAAGAACCATTGCCTACCAATAACATGTATCTTTCCTGCTCTTCTTAAAGAAGCAAGAAGATTTGTCACCTTATTATATTTTTGTGTCTCATCAAGCACGTCTGGCAATTTTGGCAGAAACCGCATTAAGCAAGGTTGCCCAAGCCTTGGGCATCGTGTCCCCACCCTTTGGGCATCGGTTGCCCAAGGCTTGAGCATCGTGCCCCCAAGCCTTGGTCCTTCCTTATTTTGTAGTTTCGTAACTTTTACGCTTGGTAGTAAACGGAGTCTTACTGTTTGAACGTTTGCAAAGACCAGCATCGGCGAACAAGCCCTCAAAGCAAAGGTCTTCGTTGAGCTCTGACCAATGAATGCCATAGCGGCTAAGGAAAAATTGCTCCGTTGGTTTTGTTTTGCTTTAGCAAGATTGTCCCATTGACTGAAAGGATAGTTTGCCTTCCAGCCATTTGTGGTCTCTGTCCATACATGAGCATTGTCCACCCAAACCTTGTTGACTCTATATTGTTCCATAATACTTTATTTTTGATTGAAATATACTTCCCAACGCTCGATGATGATTTCCTCGTTCTCTGATATGATAGATTCAATCAGAGCAATGTCATGTTTTTGGAAACCATGATAGTAAATCTGTTCAATAGGTTGTACATTGTACTTTGCTTCATTGCCGTCTTTGATAACATGGACGTGAATGGGGAGATAGTCGTTCGAATAGAACAGAAAGCGAAATCCCAAAAATACAAATATAGTTGGCATGTCTTTTCTTATTTTCGGCAAATTTACAAAGAATTTCTGAAACAGCAAAGCTTTGCTTGTAAACTTATGTTTTTTACTCAAAAAAGTAAAAATCCCCATCAAGGGAATGAGACCTTTGATGGGGATAATCGCCAATTTATTTTTGAATAGTTCTTATAGACATCTTTTCTGAAAGCCATTTTGTGCTGTAGTCGTATCCTATATCTCCATAAGGCGCTTTATCTACTTGGTTCGATCCAACAAACTCTACATATCTCATGCTCTCGTTAGGATAACTTTTTACATAAGAAGATGTTGCGTAATATCCCCATACTTTCTCATGGATGCCATCCATCCATTTTGTTGAACCTTTTCTGTTGGCAGGAATGAATATCTTGTTCCCATTCTTTCCTATGTATATTAATCCCGAAACATTGTTTATACATGCCCAATAGCTTTCACATTCAGTGCCTAACTCTCGCCATTGCGTTTCAGTTGGTATTTTTCCGCCTTCAATGGAAGCATTGTATTCTTTGTTGTAAAAATCTACTTCTTCTTGGTTGTATAATGTTCCTATACTGGTAGCCTCATCAGCACCAAGGTTGCATGAGGCCCATTTTACAGATAGCCCTAAGTCAACGTATTTGTCTTTGGAAAGGTCTTTGATTGTATATTCTTCCTTCCCATAGTGAAGATACCAGTCTCCATATTTATTTGTGGGGTCATTTCGTTTTATTATACTGATTCTTCCTAATGAGTCTGTTGTATATTCGTATGACTTATCAAAATCTTTCTCTACAACCCCCTGTCTGTTGTATCTGACTTTTACTTTTGATAAGAGATATTTAGAACGTCTTCCTGCAAATCCTTGTGCCAAAAGTGTTTCTAATTGATTGCCTGCCATAATATAATAGAGTCCTAAAGAATAAACATTCAAGTCTAAGTTGGCAGAATTTCTAAGATTTGTATATTCCAAGAAATAGCTTTCTATATCTTGGTCTTGTGTTCTTGTTACTTTTGTGTAGTTTGTGCCATCGTTTTCAAATTTATAATAGATAGGAGAGGGAGCCCAGGGTCCATCTTCACTCTTTTCTCCAGAACCTGCATCCCTTATTTCTTGTATAAAGCCATTTGAAGAGTACTTGAAAGTAATCTTTCCTAAATATGTATAAAAATTACTCATGCACTTTCTTCCTTTGATGTCTTGAAGGTCTGCCAATTGTTTTTCTTTCAAGTATTCTTCTGGATTTATGTCGAAATCATTGAAAGTAATACCATCGTTGTAATAGTTGTACTTGCCCTTGGAGTCATATAGTATTTTGCTATTTTCGTAAGAAAAGCCATAAGTGCTTCCTATTCCATAAACGATATTCTCGGCATAGAGCGAGCGGTCAATTTCTTGAAAGCTATCATTGTTGTTTTCTTGCCCGTCAGTATTGCCAAGGTTGTCTTCTTGTGATGTGCATGCAACAACTGCTAATAATGCACATAGTATAAACAATATTTTCTTCATGTTTTTAGCTTTAAAAATTTATTATTTGTTTTTTATAACAGGACGTATTGGGCAACGGACATATCCATTTCTTGATTTCAGGATGCTCTTGTTGCGTTCGCCTCTAATTTCTATACAATACATTTCAATTCCATTAGAAGTGTGGTCCCCTGTCCAATACTGTCCAATGGTGTTTTGTTCATGTATTGTGGTTCCGCCCTTGGTGTAACCTGCAGCAGGAAGAAATATACTTTTGCCACTTGGACCTTTTATCCAATAACCAGCATGCCCATATGACCAACTTCTTGACCATGTGCATTTTGTTAAGAGTTCCTCAAACTCACTTTTTGTAGGCATTCTCCACCCATATTTCCATAGCATGGTTGCTGCATCTTTTTCTGTTCCACAGATAGAAATGGCCGAAACGCCGTTTAGATAGCTGTTGTCTCTTGGAATCATTTTTCCTGTAGGATCTCCCCATGCGATAAAGATTCCGTAGTCATCTTCGAAGGCCCCGCCAATATTGTAAGGTGCCCATTTTACAGATAGTCCTAAGTCAACTGCATCTTCAGTTTTAGGTACAAAATTCTTGTCCTCGTAGAAAGAACGGTTTCCTCTACCTCCTTTTTTTACAAATCTTCGAGGTATGCATGTGGAATAAGTTCTTTTGATGTAGAGCCCCCCATCGCCATTCTCATCCATATAAAACTCCTGCATTCCGTAGCCATCCGATTCATATAAGTATTCAGCTTTTTTGTCCTTGTTATAATATTCGAATGTTTGAAGTTGCTTGAATAAGTTGCCTCCCATTGGCATGATGATATGATTGCCGTTTGGGCCAATAACTTTGAAGTATTTATGCCCATCTTTTTCTTGTACAATCCATTTGCACATTCTGAGAAGTTCCCTTGCTTGCCAAGCGTTAGGAATGTCAAATTCCTTTGGAACGTTATATATGCGCTGTATTGGGGCACCTTTTTGAGTATAATTCTCGACATAATCACCTACGTCATAGCTGTCTTTGGAATTATAGTTCTTGTCAGCCCATTCTACACTTAGACCTAAATCGACAGTTTTCATCTCGTTCTTGTCTTCTGATGGGGTAGGTGAAGGTTGCTCTCCTTTGTCTTCAGTTGGGGGAATTTCTTCATCTTGGATAGAATCAGATGGAGAACATGAAATGTTGAAAAGTACTGATAAGGAACTGGTCAACAGAATAAATATAAGCTTTCTCATCTTGTTGCGTATAAAAAAAATGGCGTGTAACCGTTCGTGGCTTGTCTAAACTTCAGGCTACCGCCAAGTGGCCTCGTACTACAACAAGCACAGAACGGCTCACGCCAAAAGAGGCATGAACCTTATCTGCAACTTGCTCTCGTAGTACGAAAATTGGCGGTATTCGAAGTTTAGAGAACAAGAGCTTCAAGCTCAATATGATAATATGTTCTATATTTCAAGTCATGAACGACCAACGCATTTCTCGAATGAATAATTAATGTGATAGTTGTCACGTTTGTTATTTTACTCGGGTGAATCTTGCTCGCTTGGCGAAGCCATGTGGTAAACAATGTTGTAAACCATAGATTCTAGCGTTTCGTTCTTGGTATGTCTGTTTCTTAATAAAATGTTTTAGTTCAACAATCCGTGAATTAACTCTTGTTTTGGATGTAATCCCTTTGAAAGGGAACTAATCCGCTGCAAAAATAACGTTTTTGTATGAATTGAGCAAATTTCCAACTCGTTTTCTTCGATTTGTGAAGAAAAATGTGCTTAAATGGTAAAAATCTCGGCATAAAAGGTTTCCTTTCATGCCGATGCCTTCTATAGCTTATGTGTTTACGGATTATTCTTCTGTCACTTTCCAATCTTCCAAACTTCTTCGGTCGTCCGAGAACTTGAGACCGACTTTGATGATATTTCTGCTATCACCAGCAAATATCTTGGTGTAGTTCTTCTTCTCGATTTGCTTCATGGCGACATCAGCGGACTTGTTGTATTTCTGCTCAAAGATGTAGATGTTTTTCTCTGTCTTTAGCACCATGTCGATTCTGCCATCAGGTGTAGTATTCTCCACTTCTACATTGGCTCCGAGCATGGAGAAGATGGTGAACATGATGGCTTGGTAGTGACGCTCGTTGTTGTTGATGATGGTGTATGGAAACTTATCATAAAATATCTTCAAGTAAGGTAGGAATGCTTTCATGTCCTCATCCACTAAGATGTGGTCAGCGTATGCGAGCACGATGTCATCAAAATCACAGAGGTTGTTGGCGGCATAGTATCTTACCAACGTCTCCGAGAAGCCTTGGCGCACTTCCTCATTCGGGAAACTGAGGCGATAGAGGCGGCGACATTTGTCATATTCCTTGATGGTCAAGTAGCCACTCTGATATAATACTGGTATCGGGTCGGTAAGTTTCTCTGTTGGCGCATCGAATCGGCTATCCTTTACCCAAAGATTGTTCAGCTTCAATAGGTCGATGCCATCTTTCTGCAACATTTCGATCAAGAACGTTGGTGTGCCTGTAGTGAACCAATAACTGTTGAAATCCTTGTCATCCAAGGCGTTGATGATGCTGTATGGGTTGAATATGTCTGGGCAGTTGGCACTGAAGTGGTAGCCATCGTAATGCTCCTTGAGTTGTTCGATGGTTTCTTCGTATGTCAAGCCATTGTGTTCAGCCATAGCTTCGATGCCTTCATGAAAGTCAGTGACGAGGTGCTCCTTGGTGATGCCACAGATGTCGCTGTACTCATCCTTCATACTGATGTTCTTCAGATTGTTCAGTTCGCTGAAAATACTGAGTTGGCTGAACTTGGAGCTACCTGTGAGGAGGACAAATCGAAGATTTTTTCTTGCTCTTTCAGAGGACAGAAAAAGTCTTGCATGATGTTGCGGATGTTGTCTTGTAACTCGTTTTTACCCATGGAGTCATGCATAGGGGCATCGTATTCGTCAATGAGGATAACGGCTTGCTTGCCTGTGTTTTGGCAAGCAGTTTCTATAATACTTGTTAAGCGGGCACAGTATCCCTTTGAGTCTTCTTAATCCTTGGATTTAGCTGCCTCTGTAGCTCGAAACTTTGCGCCATCTCGGCATTCGTGCCGAGTAACACACCATCAGAGGCAAGGATTTTCGCCTCGT
>ERZ1031719.120-NODE-120-length-40655-cov-8.422438_pt1 | contig 40655 bp, 39 predicted proteins | sample MGYA00516702_ERZ1031719 | MGnify/ENA primary metagenome ERZ1031719 (study PRJEB33719, sample SAMN04261227) | wastewater metagenome | biome: rural village; feature: human; material: feces | host: Homo sapiens | place: El Salvador | collected 2013-01-07 ...
GTTTCTTTAATTTCTTCTGAGGTTTCAATTGAATCTCTAACATCTTCAATAAGTTCGTAATCGTCTGAAGATGCCAAAATATCAATTTTTTGACTTATCAATTTAAGCATCTCTTGGATTTCTTTATTTGGTTCTCCAGAAATCTCTGATGTGTTTAAATTTTGAAGGGTATTTTTGATGTCCTCAATCCATTCAGAATTATCTGTTAGCGTAAGTATGTCAATTTTTCCACTAATATCTTCTAACATTGACTGAATTTCACTACCTGCAATGTATCCCTTGATTTCTTCAAGCCAGTCTTTATTAAGTTCTTTAGATAAATCATCAATTTTGTTATTAAGATTAATTAATAGATTGTCATTTCCAAGTTTTGGAATTGAAGATAGAGAAGAAATTGCTGGTTTATTCCCATCTTGAGGAATTGCTTTTTCTACGTCTGTGCGAAGTTTTGTAATATCTTGTTTTAACAAGTCAAATGCTTTGATGAAGTCAAAATTGTTTTCTCCGATAATTGTTTCAATATTTTCTTCTAGAGGTTCTTCATCATTTTCATCTCTTATAATGTCAAAATCTGTTAAATTCTCATCGTCATTTTTTTCGGGTCTAACAATAGTAATTGTGTCGATTTTGTTTTTAATAGTATTTAGAACGTCCTCTATTTCTGGATTTTCTCCAGACAAATCATTAATTAAATCCGAAAATCTGTTGAAGTCTTGTTTAATATCAGCAATAACTTGAGCGGTTTTGGTATTTTCTTCAAAAGCTTCCTCAAATTCATTTGTTGCAAATTCATCAGATTTTTCTTCTTCTTTATTTTCTGCAAGTGCTTTAATTCGTGATTTGAAACATTTTTTTAAATCCTCAATTGCATTGATGATTTCTTCGTTATTAACAGCAACAGTTAAAAGAGATTTTATTTCGTCGTGTTGGTCTTCCATCTTTTCAGCAAGAGATGCTTTGATGTCTTCTGCTGTATTTGCTAGTAAATCTTTTTGTTCTTGTTTGAAAACATTTATTTCATCAATAAATTTGTGGAATTCTGCCATATGAGCAGCATCTGGAGGAGCAATTCTATTTAGTTGGTCTTCTAATTCGGTTTTTAGAGAATCAATTTTAATTATTATAGAATCAACATCTCCTAAGATAAAATCTCTCAAATTATTTTCTGTTGTGGTTAATCTTTCAGAAATTTTGTCATATGTGTTTTCAAAATTTTCATAAGAAGTTCTTGTAATTTTAGGATTGTTGGTTAAATCCTCTTGGATTGAGTCGTGCAAATCGGTAAGTTTTTCATGCACTTCTTGTTTTGTTATTTGATCGTTATTTTGTGTTAGGACTCTAATCAATTCTTTAATTGGAGCCAGTTCTTCAATTAAAGTTGTTGTTTTAGAAGTTAATCCATTAATAACGTCAGTATTAATTAGTTCTAATTCCTGTTGCAAATCCATTAATTTGTTGTCTGTAACAGTTAATCTTTCAAACAAATCAATATCTTCAGTGCTGGCATGACGAAGTTCTTTGATAAATCCAAGAATAATTGTCGTTTTTTCTTCAATAAGCTCGGCATTATATGCAAAACCTTGTTGAATTCCATTTTCCACATTGTTAGATAATTCGTTTAAATTTTCGCCAAGTTCATTCAATTTATCTGAAATGAATGAGGAAATATCTTTGTCTGTAATATTTTCAACTTTTGTCAAAGAATTAAAGGTTTCTCCAAGTTGAATAATTTGGTCTTTAATTTCGCCCAATTCTGAAATTGAACCAGCAATTTCACTAGAAGGAAGACTGGTTGCTCCTGCAAGGTTTTCATAAGCACTAAGTCTATCAAGAATTTTTTCAAAATGATTTTCATTGAAAGCTTTATAGCTAACAATGATATTTTCCAGGTTTGTTAATTTTTCCTTTACGTCGTTTGAAATATCTTTATTTGAAGAACCTAATAAATTTTTGATTTCGTTAACATATTTATGAACGTCCTCAACAACACTATTTGTATCCTTTTCTATATTATCAAAACTAGATTTTTTATTTTGAAGAATTTCACGAATTTCTTTGATAGTTGTTTTTAAAGTTGCATCGTCTAGCTTAATTCCGTTGTTTAGATATTCAGAAATAGTAATCAGTTTTGTATCAATATTTGAAACTTTTTCTGATAAATCTTCATGTTTTTTTTCAATTGTTTGTTTCAAATTGCTAGATGCGGATTCAATATTTTTCTGAATTGTGTTTTCAATATTAGAAATATCAATATTATCAAGTTTAAATATGATATCATCTTGCAATTTTTTAACATCTCCAAAATCAGATGCTAATTTTTCTGTATGGTTTAAAATTCTTTGAATAAAATCTTTGAGTTCATCGATGAATTTTGAAAATTCTTCCGCTGTTACTACATTTGAAATTGTTTTTTGCAATTCAGAAAGTTGTATTATGATTGAATCGTTGTGCATTTCTTGAGTGTTCATCAAGTCTGTCTTTAATTCATCAATCATTTGGTAAATATCTGCAACAGTTCTATTAACTTTTTTTACATCTGCGTTTTCAGATAGTTCTTCAAGTTCTTTAATTATATTTTTAGTCAAATTTAGAAGCTCTAGCAAATCTTTCTGTTCTGATTTTGCTTCTAATTTTTCAGTTATTTCCTCTGTCTTTTCTTTGATTTTTGACTTTTCTAGCCATTCTTCAATGGAAGATGTTTTATCGTAAATGTTTTCAAATTCGTTATCAAAATTTAGGTTCTCTAGTTTTTCTTCAAGATTATCTGATTTCGTAGATAACGCTTCAAAATCTTCTTTTGTCGCAACGGCTTGAAGGTTTTCAATAAGTCCAAGTTGATTGTTGTTAAGAATTTCCATATCTTGGTGCGTTGGAAGGTTATCTAACTTATCTTGGATAACATCAGTTTTTTCTAAAATAGAGTTAAGAGCTTTGTTATGAGCGTGATGTTCTTCTAGAATTCTTTCAATGTCTTCTTTTTGAGGTAATTGAGCAACCATGTTTGACACATGTTCTTTAATGTCATATGCTTCATTTTCAAAAGATATTTGTTCGATTGATGAAAGAATTTTTGAAGTTAATATTTCACTTATATCTTCAATAATGTTTTTTACAGTGGTTAGTTCGTCTGTTAATGAGTTTACCTTTTCTTCAATGCTATTTACTTCGTTTTTTATATTTGCAGATTCTATATCTTCTTGAAGTTTTTTCGTGTCTTGAAAAATCCCAGCCAAAGCTTCTTCAAGTTGAGTTGTATTTGGAAGTTTTTCAATATTTTTCGTAACATCTGCTAGTGTTTGTTTAACTTCTTCTGTTTGAGTTAGTAAGGATTCAGTTTTAAGATTGATTTTTGAAAAGTCTTCTTTTGTTGAGGTTTCATCAAGTTTGTTGTTCATAATAACAGCAGCCGCTTGAAGGCCCTCAATATCTTTTTTGTCTGCAAGTTTTCCAATAGATGATGAAATATCTATTGTTTTTTCAATTATTGAGTCTAAAACTCCTTGAGCAATTTTTAAGTTTTCGCTTGTTGCAACGTTTGCCAAAACCTTTTCAATTTGTGCATCTTTTTCATCAATTGCTTTTAGAACGTTTACAATATCGCTTGTTGCTTTGTAAAGGATATCTAGTTGTTCCTTCATTTCTGTATTAATGGCAGTTTGGTCCATCTTAATCAGATTTGTTAAGATTCCTTTTAAGTTTGAATTAACTTCGTCAATTGTATTTTTGTAGGCATGGTTAAGGTTTTCAAAATCGTTTCTAAGTAGGGTTATAGTTCTAAGAATGTCTTCTTTATCTGATTTGTTGTTGCTCAAGTCTGATAATCTAGATTCAATTCCAGAGAGTAGGGCTTTTTGTTGTTTTGCTTCTGTGTAGAAGCCATTCATGTTCTTAGAAAAAATATCGAACAATTCTTTCATGTCTTTATTGCGGACATGCTCTTGCTGGTCTAAGAATATTGATCTCAAAGCTTGTTCTATATCCGAAAATTTAGTTATTGTTGTTGAATATTTTTCTTCTACTTTCTTTGTTAATTCTCCCAAATAAGCTTTTAATAATTCGGCAGAAGCAACGTTCTCATCGAGAGAATCAAGTCTGTTGCTAATATTTGCAAGCAAACGGTCAAAACCCTCCATGTTAGTGCTATTAACTCTCTTCATCTCCTTTAGTAAATCAACAATTAATTCTAATTCTTGAGCCATTTCTTAGTCCTTAAAATATATATCCCTACAATTTAATCTTACCAAGCATAGATAATTTAGTAAATTTTATTACGTGTATTTATTACAAATGTTAAGAATAAAACAAATAAGTTATTCAATTTTAGTATTAGTGTTAAAATGTTTTTGAGGAATAGATTTGAAAGAGGGGATACAATGAGCCGAATAGTAATTGATGAAAACAAGTGCAAATCATGTTACTTATGTATAAAAGAATGCCCGAAAAATTTGATTAAGATTAGTGAAAAAACTAACAAGTTAGGCGATAGAGTTGTTGAATTTTGTGATCCAAATCATGAATGTTTAGGTTGTGCAATGTGTGCAACAAGATGTCCAGATTTGGCTATAACAGAGGTTTATAAAGGATAATATTATATGGTTGAATGTTTAACAGGTAAAAAAGTTTTAATGAAAGGTAACTATGCAATAGCAAATGCTGCTGTATTAGCTGGATGTCAGTGCTATTTCGGTTATCCTATCACTCCGCAGAGTGAAATCGGAGAATTTATGAGTGGCAAAATGCAAGAACTTGGCAGAGCGTATGTTTCAGCCGAAAGTGAACTTGCGGCAATCAATATGACATTGGGTGCATGCTCAACAGGTGTAAAAGCAATGTCTTCTTCATCTTCTTGTGCAGTATCTCTTATGCAAGAAGCTTTGTCATATGCCACATCTGATAGATTACCTATCGTATTAGTTAGCGTAATGAGAGGTGGTCCAGGGTTGGGAAATATTTACCCTTCTCAAGGAGATTATTTCCAAGCTACAAAAGGTGGTGGAAATGGAGATTACAAACTTATCGTTCTTGCTCCATCTACTGTTCAAGAATGTGTTGATTTGACATACAAGGCATTTTATTTGGCTCACAAATACCAAAACCCAACTGTTCTTTTGGCGGATGGTTTGTTAGGGCAAATGATGGAACCTGTTGAATTCAAGCCTTATCCGTATCCAGAGATAGATAATTCTTCTTGGTGTTTAACTGGTGCAAAAGGGCGGGATGCTCGTATAATTCGTTCTTATGCACCATTAGCTGATAAACAATGTGAATTTTTAGATAATTTGTACAAGAAATATGCTGAAATTGAAGAAAAAGAAACAGAATGGGAAGAAATAGGAACAGAAGACGCTGATGTTGTATTAGTAAGTTTCGGTTCAACTTCAAGAAATGTTAGAACAGCAGCAAAAATGTTAAGACAAAAAGGTATCAAGGCTGGAACATTTAGACCTATTACATTGTTCCCATTTCCAAATAAGAGATTACAAGAATTGGCTCAAACAACTAAAAAGTTTGTAGTTGTAGAGGTTAATATGGGACAAATGGTCAATGATGTTAGATTGGCTGTGAATGGTAAAGTTCCAGTAGAATTACTTCATAAAGGGGTTGGAACTCCTCCTGCTCCTGAAGAAATTGCAGCTAAAGTGGAGGGGTTATTATAATGGAAACTCAAGTTTTTAAATTACCAAAATCTTTGAAAAAGGATGCAAAATATACATTTTGTCCAGGATGTGACCACGGTGTAGCCGTAAGATTGGTTGCAGAAGTTTTGGATGAAATGGGTTTAACTGAAAATACAATTGCAGCAACTTCTATTGGTTGTTCTGTTACAATTTATGATTTCATCAATGTTGATTCAATTGAAGCTCCTCATGGTAGAGCTTTAGCTGTTGCAACTGGTGTAAAAAGAGCAAAACCAGAAAAATGTGTATTTACATATTCTGGTGATGGTGACTTTGCATCAATTGGTTTGGCAGAAAGTATGCATGCTGCATTGAGAGGTGAAAAAATTACTGCTATCTGTATTAACAATACAACTTATGGTATGACCGGTGGTCAGCTTGGACCTACAACATTGTTAGGTCAAGTAACAACAACTTCTCCAACAGGTAGAAATGTTCCATACTATGGCTATCCAATTAAGATTGCAGAACATATCGCAATGTGTGATGGTACTGCTTACAGTGCAAGAGTTTCATTGGATTCTGTTCCAAATATTAGAAAAGCAAAACAAGCTATTCGAAAAGCTTTTGAAGCTCAAGAAAAAGGTTTAGGCTTTGGTTTTGTAGAAATTCTTTCAAGTTGTCCAACAAATTGGAGAATGACTCCAGAAAAAGCTCATGACAGAGTAAAAAATGAGATGATGGAAGTATTTAAACCTGGTGTTTATAAAGATATAACAGAAAATAATAATTAAGGATAAAAATTATGGAAAAAGATTTTATAATTGCAGGATTTGGCGGACAAGGCGTTTTGCTTGCTGGGGAAGTTTTAGCAAATGCTTTTATGCTTGATGATAAAAAAGTTACTTGGTATCCTTCTTATGGTGCAGAGATGAGAGGAGGAACGGTAAACTGTTCTATTTCAATGGCTGATGAAGAAGTAAGTGCTGTTCAAAAATCTCATGCTGATTATATTATTGTTTTAAATCAAGCTTCATTTGATAAATTTACGCCAATTGTAAGAGCTGGTGGGACTATCATCGTGAACACTTCTTTAGCGGAAAAAATTCAAAAAAGAGATGATATAAATTATGTATTCGCTCCAATAACTCAAATGGCTGAGGAAAAGTTGGGAAATATTAAAATGTCTAATATACTTGCATTAGGTTTATTAGCTAAAGCTTGTGGATTGGTTTCTTTAGAAACTCTCGAAAAAGCTTTGTATAATGTGATTCCGCCTCATAGAAAGCACTTAATTCCAAAAAATGTTGAAGCTTTAAAACTCGGTTATGAGTATGATTTATTGAACGTATAGTTCAAAATCACCTAAAAAGTTGATTTTAAATTTGTCAGAACAGTTTATTCTAATAATGTGATATATGAGAGGTTTATTCAAGGTGAAACGAAAACTTATTGCATCTATTCGTGAAAAGGAATTACAACTGGCGAAATTGAAAGTACATATTGATAAGAGTGAAGTGTGTTCAGATTTGTACAACAAAATGTTATTGGAAAAAGCAATTTTAAAAAAACAACTTGATGATTTACAAAATAATTCATTGGTGAATCGTATTAAACATTTGCTTCCTCGACAAGAGAAGTTGATTTGTGACTATTTTAGAGGTAGGTAGTCATAATTATTAAAATATCGACTAGTTAGAATAAAAATCTTGGAGAATATTTACTTCAAGGTTTTTATTTGTAAGCAGAGGAAATAACTTTTTAGGATTTATTTGTAACAATTGTTAACAAAACAGGCAAAAGTTGCTATTTTCAGGCTTTTATATTATACTAGGTACATAACAATAAGCTATAAAGGTGGTGAAAATATAAATGGCAGAAGTTAAAGTTGGCGAAAACGAAAGCATTGAAAGTGCTTTGAGACGTTTTAAGAAAAAAATTCAAAAAGCTGGCATTCTTTCAGAAGTTAAAAAACGTGAAAGATATGAAAAACCTAGCGTTAAAAGAAAACATAAATCTGAAGCTGCTCGTAAGAGAAAAGTGTAAGATTTAATAATAAATTTAAAAGGTGTTCTGAAAAGAAATCAGAACACCTTTTTTAATTCCTAAATTATTGAAAATCCGACAATTGCATCTACACAGATATTAAACCAATCGTATTCTTTAAATATGTGTAAGTTGCATTCACAACTTTCTTCGCAGTTCAAAAGATCCTCAATGCGTGCGATTTTTACATTTTTAAGTGCTATTAGACAATTGTGGCAATTTTCGCATTTGTTTTTGTATTCATGGATAGTCCCTACTATTTGTAAATGGTTTGTCAATATAAGAATTCTATTGCTTGAATTTTCTTCCATTATGTTGTTAATTGTTTCACCTAAATTTTTCATAATAAAAACTCCTTTCTTTTTAGTAGTTTTACTAAGTGAAAGAAGTTTTTTAATTCTCCGAGTTTCTATTAGAATGATTTATTTTCAAAGATGTTTTTATTTTTAAGTTTTTCTTTTGGTACGACCAGACCGCAATACTTACAGGCAAAGTATTCGTTTGAAGAATCAAGAGGGAGAAAAAGATGTTCACACTCATCAGAATCTTCTTCCAATTCTGTACCTGTTATTTCCATTGGGTCATAAGTTTGTTTTTTGATTTTTTTATGTTTGAATGCGTTAAATAAAAGTTCTAAAATATACATTTTTATAAAACAAATGTTTCTGGAAGAAGTTCGTTTATTGTATATGGACGAATTTCTTCTCCAATTTTTTGAAGTACAACCGTATCTGATTCTGCGAATTCTGCTATAACTTGTCTGCAAGCTCCGCAAGGCATACACTTATCCATTTTGGGGGAATAAATTGCAATAGCCTTAATCTTTTTTTCTCCATCGGCAATTGCACTGCCAATAGCGTTTCTTTCTGCACAAATTGTTAGTCCATAGCTTCCGTTCTCAAAATTGCATCCACAGTATGTTTTTCCTGACGTTGTTAAAACACAAGCTCCAACGGGAAAATGGGAATAAGGAACGTAAGCGTTTTTAGAAACTTCTATTGCTTTATCCATCAATTCTTTGTAATCAACCATGATAAATCCTCTTTTCTTGCTTTTCTATTATACTCCTAATTTGTAAAATTATATCCCTTTAATAGATGAACGTAAAATTTGTTAACATTTTCTCTTAAGGATTAAAGATTTTCTATTTTATTCCGTATATGTATTTAAAAAACAAGGGTTTACTATGGACGTATCACGAATAGAAGCTATATCTCCTCGTCAGATTGATTGGCGGAGATTAACGGCAAATCAGATAATTAAATATCAAGAGCAAGGAGTTGATGTTCCGAGCCAATATATTCAATGGGCTCAGAACTTTGTCAATTCTATATATTCAGACGATGTGACAACATATGAAAAGGCTACATCTTTGTCCTCTGTTGAAACTTCAACTAATACCTCTGATGTGACATCTGAAAATACCGAAGAAACGGCTTCAGTTGACGAATCTGGTGATACAACGACTGAGGAAACAAATAAAACTGAGGCTCAAACAAAAAGAGAACAGCTGCAACAAGATGGAGTAAGTCTTGTTGATCAGGCTATTTCTTTTACCTCCGATAGTAATGCTGGTCGTAAGGCGGTGAATGAATCTGCTAGTATAATTTCGGATGCTCAGGATGCTTCTGTAAATGAAATTCAAGAATTAGAAAGTTATATGGATGAGCTTCTTGCTAAAGCGGAACAAACTCAAAATGAATTTAAAAATGAAGTTTCAAAAATAAATGAAGATAAAAGCGACAAATCTACTTTCGCAAAAATAAATAGATTACAACAAGAATTGCAGAAAATGGGAACTCAAGGTCAATCAGAAATTTCTGCAACAGAAGCGAACTTGATTGGTTTTGATTCCTTAATTAATGCTCAAACTCCAACTATTGATTCTGCTCTTGATTTTGGAGGAGAAACTGTTACAGTCGGTAATGAGTTGATGGATGTTGCGAAAAGAAGTGGCTTAATGGGCATATTTTATTATATGCCAATCTCTAAAACAACTATTAACGCTGGTAATAGTGCTGTTGATGCCTCTGATAATACTTTAAATTTACAAAATGAGACTCTTGATATTAATAATGCGAATAAATCAACAGCATCAAGTTTTAAAATTCAAGTTCAATCAAAAACTGGCGTTGCTGCGGCACCAGTTTTGAAAGGTGAAGCTGGCTCTGACGAAAATTCAGATTCAAATAGCCAAGAAGCAGGAAAAACTCAAAATAATTCAACTTCAAATAGTGACAAAACTGATTTAGCAAATAATCAGACTGCAAGTTTAGATGAAATCTTGAAAAAGAAAATTCGAGAAGGCCAGTATGTTGATGGGGCTAATGTTTAAGGCTTGAGATTGCTTCTTTGATATTTTCTGCTTTGTAGATATAACTTCCTGCAACAAGAGAGTTTGCTCCATATTTTGTGCATATTTCTCCTGTTTCTGCGTTAATTCCACCATCAACTTGGATAAATAAATTTTGGGTAGCGTGCTGTTTAATTACTTTAATCTTTTCAGCACAATCAGCCATAAATTTTTGACCTCCAAATCCTGGTTCTACTGTCATGACGAGAACTAAATCTAAATCTGGTAAAAATTCTAGAATTTCTTCAGGTTGAGTTTTAGGTTTAATCGATAAACCAGCTTTTACTCCTAAGTTCTTAATTTTAGTTATTAGAGGTTTTATATTTTCTTTTTTTACTGCTTCATAGTGGAATGTTAAAATGTCTGCTCCTGCATTTGCAAAACCTTCAATATATTTTTCTGGGTTTTCAATCATCAAATGCACATCTAGTGGTAATGTTGTAACTTTTTTTATCGATTTTACAACAGGTATTCCAATCGTAATATTAGGTACGAAATGTCCATCCATCACATCTACGTGAATCCAATCTGCTCCATTCCGTTCAACAAGTTTTATATCTCGTTCAAGGTTTGCAAAATCCGCTGATAAAATAGATGGAGAAACGATAATATTTGACATTTTAGATAATTCCTAATTTTTTGCACGCAGAATATGCACATTTTTGTTCCGCTTCTTTTTTTGAAAGCCCTCTTTCTACTGCAAGAACTTCATCATTATATTTTACTTCAATTTCAAATTCTTTTTTATGCTCAGGTCCTAATTCTCGTAAAACCGTATATACTGGGGTGTTTTTTGTTTTCCCTTGAGTGTATTCTTGTAAAATTGCTTTTGCATTAAATTTTTCAAAGTGGTCTTTCACATCATTGATGTATGGTGTGAATGTTTTTGCAATATATGTTTCTAATTCTTTGTATTTACCGTCTAAATAATAAGCTCCAAGAGTTGCTTCAAAAGCACAAGCACAGATTGAATTAAGCTTTCTGCATCCTTGTTTTTCCTCGTGTTTGCTCATTATTATAAGGTCTTGTAATCCGTTTTTCTTTGCAATATCTGCTAACGTGTTATCTGAGACAACGATACTTCTAATTTTAGATAATTGCCCCTCTTGAAAATCTGGAAACATCTTAAATAACACGTCTGAAATTGTTAATTTCAAAACCGCATCTCCCAAAAATTCAAGTCTTTCATAGCATTCGTTATAAGGCAACTCTTTTTCTTTTGTGAAAGAAGAATGAGTTAATGCGTATCGATAAGCATCTTTTGTAATTGTTTCTATTCCAAAAATATCTGCAACAGATTTCATTAGAATAATCCTTTCACAAAGTGAGTTAGTGTATGTATCCATTCAGTTTGGAATACAAAACACTTACAGAAATAATACATAATTGGAATTGTAAGAATAAAACTGTCAGTTCTATCTAAAAATCCTCCGTGCCCAGGTAAGCTATTGCCAGAATCCTTAACTCCAGCATCACGTTTTATTAGAGATTCGCATAAATCACCAATTTGGGCAAAAATCGTTGAAATTAAAGCTCCACAAACTGCAATATACCAATGAATATCAATTAATAATAAAGTTTTCATATATAGCCAAATAACCAAGGCTCCTAAAACTGCAAAGAATATCCCCCCAATTGAACCTTCAATTGTTTTATTTGGGCTAATTACGGGTGCTAATTTGTGCTTCCCAAATTTTGTTCCGATGTAGTATGCTCCAACATCTGTTAATAAAATAGATGTAAACATTAAAACTACAAATGCTAGACCGCTGTCATATTTTGCACAAGATAAATCTCTTAAAAAGATTAAATGAAGCGGGAACCATCCGCAATATACCATCCCCAGAAGTGTTGTTGCAACATTGGCGATGTATGGTTGGCGTCCTCTGAATAAAACCCACATAAATGAGCACATTGCACAAATTGTAAGTGTTATTGCCACAAGGTCAACTCTTTTGAAATATACTACGGATGCTAAAATCGCTTCTGTAAAATAAATAACTTTTAAACTTGGATAAAAACCTTTGTGGTTTAACATTTTAACGTATTCTTTTGAACCAAAGATTAGCATTACAGCAAGCATTATTAGTAGAGCTAAATCCCCTAAAATAATACATAGCATAACAAGTGTACCCATCGCAAATCCTGTAAGCATTCTTGTTGCGTTTTTATTCAAGCCTAAATTAATCATTATACTGTCATAACCTCTTTTTCTTTAACAGAAACTGCATTGTCAATGTTTGCAGTATATTTGTCTGTCAATTTTTGAATTTTATCTTGGTTGTCTTTTACCATATCTTCTGGAAGATTTTCACTTTTTTCAAGTTTTTTAAGGTTGTCAGTCATATCACGACGGATGTTTCTAACTGCAACTTTAGCATCTTCACCAAGTTTTTTTACGTCTTTAGCAATTTCTCTTCTTCTATCTTCTGTTAGAGGAGGGAAAGGAAGTCTGATACAAATACCATCGCTGTTTGGAGTGATACCGATTTCAGCCTTAATAATGGCTTTTTCAATTTCTTTCATAATAGTCTTGTCATATGGCGTAATAACAAGAGTTGTACCGTCTTGAACTGATACTTGTGACATTTGTCTTAATGGAGTTGGAGCACCATAATATTCAACAAGAACTTTGTCTAAAATTCCTGGGTTTGCTCTTCCAGAACGGATAGAACCAAATTCTTTTTGAAGCTGAGCAACAGCTTTTTCCATTTTTTCTTCACCGAATAAAAATAATTCATCTAAAGATTCTGACATTTCTTACCTCTTTCGTCTGTCTATTAACTAATTAATGTATGTTCCTATTTCTTTACCATTTAGGATTTCTTTAATTCCATCTTGTTTTTTGAAATCAAATACAACGATAGGAATGTTGTTTTGTTTACATAATGCACAAGCGGAGGTATCCATAACTTTTAATCCGTTTTTGATAATATCGTCATAAGTGATTTTATCAAGTTTTTTAGCTTCTGAATTTGTATTAGGATCATCTGTATAAACCCCGTCAACACCATTTTTAGCCATAAGCATAGCTTCTGCATTGATTTCAGATGCTCTAAGAGCTGCTGCTGTATCTGTTGTGAAGAATGGGTTTCCTGTACCAGCTGCAAAGATGACAACTCTACCTTTTTCAAGGTGTCTAATTGCTCTATGGCGAATATATGGTTCTGCAATTTGGTTCATTGTAATTGCTGTTTGAACTCTACAAGGTACATCAATTTGAGTTAAAGCACTTTGCAATGCAATAGCGTTCATTACAGTAGCAAGCATTCCAACATAATCACCAGAAGCTTGATCCATTCCAAGTTTTGCACTGTTTCTCATCCCTCTGAAGATGTTTCCGCCACCTACTACAACGGCAACTTGAGCTCCTTCTTCTGTAACTTTTTTGATTTCATTAGCAATCATTTTCACTGGAGCTTGGTCGATTCCAAATTGTTGTTCTCCTAATAATGCTTCTCCGCTAATTTTTAGCAAAATTCTTTTATATTTCAACTTTAATTCTCCCTTAAAAAACTTATATTCTATGTAATATTATCTTAAACCAACCTCAATGTAAAGCACTATCAATCAATAGTTTCTTGTATTGAAATAGAATCAATTCCATCTAAAGTCTGGAAGGATTTGTATAAATCTTTGATTGGTTTTCTTGAAATTATATCCATAACACAAGTGATTTTTGTACTATTTTCATCTGCTTTTAGTTGTTTTTTTGAAAGTTCGCTAATATCTTGATACTTTTCAATGATATATTCGTGAATTTTTTTAGCAAATTGATTTTGGCAAACAATTACAAGTTTAACTCTTTTAGTTCTTTTTGTGCTGTTTGGTAAAACTTTTCTTTCAAAAACTCTGATAGACACAAGAGTTAAGATAGAAAGCAATGTTCCTGCAAATGCAATTTCGAACATTCCCGCACCACATGCCATACCGATACTTGCGGCAATCCATAGGGTAGCTGCTGTTGTTAATCCAAGTACAATTGGTCCATTTCTTAATACCGTACCTGCACCAATAAAACCGATACCTGTTACAATTTGAGCGGCAACACGAGATGTATCCCTAATTCCTGTTGCTTGGTCGATAAGAACATTATCCCCAGGGGCGAAAGTTGGGAATCCATATATAGAAATAAGTGTAAATACACAGGCTCCAAGACATACTAATATATGGGTTCTTAATCCTGCATATTTATTTGTCAATTCTCTTTCTAATCCAATACAAAAACCAAAAATTACTGCAATTAGGATTCTTAGCATATAATCAAGGTTTATTATGTGTGTTAAATGTTCTAAATTTACTTCCATTTTATCCTCTACTTATTATCTAACTTTGCTTTGTGGGTCTAAAACATCTCTTATGGTATCACCGATTAGGTTAAATGCCAAAACTGATACAAAAATTAAGAAACCAGGAGTTAAAAGCCAAGGTCGATACAAGATATTCGTGAATTCTTGTGCTTCTTTCAACATATTCCCCCAACTTGCATCTGGTTGCTGAATTCCTAGTCCCAAAAAGCTCAATCCTGATTCTGATAAAATATATGATGGAATTGATAATGTCATTGCCACAATTACAAAACTGGTTGTTTGAGGAAGGATATGTTTAATGATAATTCTCATTTTAGAAGCTCCGATAGATTGTGCAGCTTGAATATATTCTTGGCTTTTTATAGATAAAACCATCCCTCTAACAACTCTTGCAAATCCTGCCCAACCGATTAGAGCCAAAATGATTACAATCAGCAAAAATCTTTGAGTACTGGTCATTCCAGAAGGAAGGATAGATGCAAGAATTATCAGTAAATAAAAGCTAGGAATTGACATAACTGCTTCTGCAAATCTCATCATCAGCATATCTACTTTGCCTCCAAAGTAGCCAGAAATTCCTCCATATAAAAGTCCAATTGGGAATAAAACAAATAGTGCTAAAAATCCGATGGTCATAGAAATTCTTCCTCCAAAGAGGATTCTAGAAAAAACATCTCGCCCATTAATATCTGTTCCAAGGAGAAATAATCTTCCATCTGAATCTGTTGTGATAAGATGTCTTTTCATTGGAATTAGTCCTAAAAATTTGTAAGGTTGACCTTGTGCGAAAAATTTAACGTAATGTTTTTTGCTTCGGTCTAAATTGTATTCAATTTCTAAGGTTTGAGAATTGAAATCTCTTATATAATTATATGTATATGGTTTTGAAATATGTCCAGTTTCGTCTATGGTGAAAATTTTAGAAGGAGGGACATAAGCCATTGTTCTATCCGAAAAATCTTTTGTGTATGGTGCGATAAAATCTGCTAAAAACAAAGCAAGATAAATTATCCCAAGTACAATGAGTGCGATTCTTGCAAATTTGTCTTTCCATAATTGTTTTAACACTTCTTTAATCATGATTTCACCCTAATTCTCGGATCTGTGATGATAAGAAGTATATCCGCAATTAAATTTCCAAGTACAAGCATAATAGCACCCATCATCAATGATGCCATAACTAAATTTATATCTGATTTCATAACGGCTTCAAGAATCAGTCTTCCGAGTCCTGGATATTGAAAAACATATTCTGTTAAAGCTGCACCACTCAATAATCCTGCAAATTCAAAGCCTAGTAAAGTTATCATTGGATTTATTGCATTTCTGAGTGCGTGTTTATATATTACAGAAAATTCTGAAAGCCCTTTTGCCCTTGCAAATTTTACGTAATCGCTATCCAAAACATCAAGCATATTTGCTCTCATTTGTCTTTGTAATCCTGCAAGAGAGATTGTGAAGAGTACAATTACAGGAAGGATTAAGTGATGGGTTATATCCCATAATTTCCCGATAAAACTCATATCTGCAAAGTTTGGACTTGTTAGTCCTCCAATAGGGAACCATCCTGTTTTAACCGCAAAAATTAACAATAAAACTGCAAAGAAAAATGATGGTATTGCCATTCCGATACTTGTAAGAACTGTTAATATTCTGTCAAAAGGTGTTTTCCAATTTACGGCGGCAATAATTCCTAGGGGAACTCCAACTAGCCACGTTAAGAGAATTACAATAGAAGTTAAAAGTAGTGTGTTAGGAATTCTTTCTTTTAATTTTTGACTTACTTTTTCGCCTGTTGATGTTACGCCTAAATCCCCTTGAACAAAAGAACAAGCCCACTTCCCATATTGAACTATTATTGGCTTATCTAAACCTAGTCGTTGACGTTCTCTTTCTACTGTTGCTGGTGAAACAGAAGGGTTTAATTTTAATTCTGCTAATGGATCAACAGGAGATAATCTAATTATAAAAAAGCTAATCAAGGATACCATTATGAGTAATGGTATTGTTTGAAGTATTCTTTTTATTATATATTTGAAAGCTTCCACTTATTTTTTATTCTCCTATGTAGATTTCTTCAATATTATGAGTAATACCGCCCAAACTAGAAGGATAAATATTTTTGAATTTGTTTCTAAGAGCGACAATTCTTATTGGTGAATAAATATAAATCATCGGTTTTTCTTTATAGACAATTTCTTGATATTTATCATAATATTTTTTCCTATCTTCAAATTTTGTAGCTAATGCTCCTTGGGTATATAGGTAATCTAGTTCTTTTTCCCAAGGGAGAATTTTAGCTTTCCCTTCTTGTGGATTTCGTTGGTTGAACATATGTAGTCTTCCATCTGACAACCAAACATTTTTTCCTCCGTTTGGTTCTAGCGGAGAACCTGTAAGTCCCATAATAACCATATCCCAGTCATATGTACTTACTAGTTTGTTAACAAGAGAGTTGAATTCAATTGGTTTAAAGTTTACTTTCATTCCTAAATCTTCAAGGTCTTGTTTTACCATAACACCGATGGCTTCTCTTTCTGTATTTCCTGCATTAGTATATAAATCAAATTCTACTCTGTGTCCGTGTTTATCAAATAGTTTCCCTTTTTTATCAAGATAGAATCCAGATTTTTTCAGAAGCTCTTTTGATTTGTCTAAATTCTTATCATATGGTTTTAATTTTTTGTTCAAATAAATTGAATTTAAACTTTCTGGAGTAAACAAAGGAGCTCCAATACCATTTGCAATATTTAGAACCATATTTTTTCTGTCTATTGCATAGTCAACTGCGGTTCTAAAGTTCAAATCTTGAAACCAAGTTTGTTTATCAGTATTTACGTAATATTTTCCCTTGTTATCTTTTCGGTTATTTAAATTCATTGATAGATACATTGTTCCAGTATCAGGTCCAAGATTGTATAATTTGAAATCAGAATGAGGTTCTAGTGATTTATATCTTGCTACTTTTGAGCCTTGTAGTGAAATAACATCTAATTCTTTTGCTTCAAATTTTAAAACTTCGTTATTCAAATCTCCTACAATTAAGTAAACCAGTTTATCTAAATATGGAAGCTTTTGTTGTTTGGTATTTATTTCATAATAGTTAGGATTTCTTTCAAAAACAACACGTTGAGCTGGAACATATTCTTTTAATTTAAATGCTCCAGAAACAACAAAGTCTTTTGGTTTTGTGTTTGTAGATAAGAATGAATCAAAATAAGTATTTCCTTTTTTGACTGCGGGCATGAATATATGTTTAGGAGCAATTGGAGTTGATAGCATTCTTACAAAAGGGGCAAATGGTTTTGGAGTAATAAATTCAACTGTGTAATTGTCAATTTTTCTTACTGTTGGTAATTTATTATCAATAACGATAGAGTCCCTTGTAGATGTATCTCCAAGGCCTGCAAAAATAATATCATTCCACGTGAAAACAACGTCATCCGCTGTTATTGGTTTTCCATCAGACCATTTTATTCCGTGACGAAGTTTGATTGTATATGTTGTTCCATCTGAAGAAATGGAGAATGATTTTGCAAGTTTTGGGGTTGGTTGACCTGTCATTGGGTCAGAAGAAAGAAGTCCATCATACATAACTCCAGACATTAGAGCGGAAATGTTATCTTTACAGTTAAATGGATTGAATGTTTTTGGTCCTTCTCCTATGGTTGAGGAAACCAATTCTCCTCCGAAAGTTCCAATAGGTGCTTGCGATTCTAAGTAATCAGTTCCTTTTATTGTAACATTTTTAGGTGAGGGGTATTTTATTGTTGTAAGTTGCGATTGTTCTTGCGTAAAAGTTTTTTTCTTAGGCGGAACATCTTTAACTAAGCACGCTTTACAAGTTAGTGCAATTAAAAATAACGTTATTAATAAAACCCTAAAACCTCTCCATGTCATGCTTTTAGAATATCACAAAAAGAGTTAAATGTATTGTCAATTTGGATAGTGTTTTGTGATAGAATTAGGACAAGATTAACGGTTTTTAGCATGTATGATTAATGGCAAAAATATTAATATAATCCAGATTGGAGGTTAATGTGTTAGAAAATTCAAATAAAAATTTAAACTTTTCAGAAAATGCAATTAAAGTTTTAGAAAAACGATATTTAAAACGTGATAAAGACGGAAATTGTACTGAAACTCCATCTGATATGTTTAAAAGAGTGGCAGAAACCATTGCGAAAGGTGATTTGAATTTTGGAAAGTCACAAGAAGAAGTTAATCAACTTTCTAAGAGGTTTTATGATGCAATAACTCATCGTTTTTTTATGCCAAATTCTCCAACTTTAATGAATGCTGGTCGAGATTTGGGGCAATTAGCTGCGTGTTTTGTTCTTCCCGTAGAAGACAGTTTAGAAGGAATTTTTGAAACAATAAAGAATACTGCGTTAATTCATCAATCTGGTGGGGGTACAGGGTTCTCTTTTTCTCGATTAAGACCTAAAAATAGCGTGGTTAAATCAACAATGGGTGTTTCTTCTGGTCCAGTATCTTTTATGGAAGTATTTAATGCCGCAACAGAAGCTGTTAAACAAGGTGGAACTCGTCGAGGTGCAAATATGGGAATTTTGAGAGTTGACCATCCTGATATAATAGAATTTATTAATTGTAAATCTGATAATGATAAATTAAACAATTTTAATATTTCTGTTGCGATAACAGATAAATTTATGGAGGCATATTTAAAAGGCGAAGATTATGACCTTGTCAATCCGCAAAACAATGAAGTTGTTGGAAGGATGTGTGCTAAAGATGTTTTCGATTTAATTGTCGATTGTGCTTGGAGAAATGGAGAACCTGGGGTTGTATTTATTGATAAGATGAATGCAGATAATCCTACTCCATTGATTGGTGCAATTGAATCTACAAATCCGTGTGGTGAAGTTCCCCTACTTCCTTATGAAGCTTGTAATCTAGGGTCAATAAATCTTGGCTTGATGATGAAAGAAGAAAATGGTTCTATGAATGTAGATTGGGATTTATTAGAAAAGACCGTAAGAACAGCAATGCGATTTTTGGATAATGTAATTGAAGTTAATAAGTACCCATTACCTCAAATATCTGAACTAGTTAGTAATAATCGAAAAATTGGCTTAGGAGTAATGGGTTGGGCGGATATGTTAATGAAAGCTGGAATTTCTTATAGCTCAGAAGAAGGAACGAAACTTGCTGGACAAGTTATGGAATTTATTGATTATATTTCAAAATCAGAATCAATAGAGCTAGCGAAGGAACGAGGTCGTTTTAACAATTTCAAAGGCAGTATTTATAATCGGCCTAATTATTTGTTTAACAAATTCAAAGGAAAATCTGCTGGGAAAATTTCGGATGATATGTGGGCAAAATTAGATTCAGATATCCAAAAATATGGATTGAGAAATGCAACGACTACATGTATAGCTCCAACTGGTACAATTTCTATGATTGCTGGAGCTTCTGGCGGAGTAGAACCTTTGTTTGGACTTGTTTTTTCAAGACTTATAATGGATGGAACTGAAATGCTTGAGGTTAATCCGATATTTAAAGATTACATGCTTTCTCACAATTTATATTCTGATAATTTGATGGCACAGATTGCAAAAGATGGTTCACTTTCCCATGTCGAAGGTGTTCCGAATGAGATAAAACGTATTTTTGTTACTGCACATGATGTCGCTCCCTACTGGCATGTAAAAATGCAAGCCGCTTTTCAGTTGCATGTTGATAATGCAGTTTCTAAAACTGTTAATTTTGTTGAATCCGCAACAAGAGAGGATATAAAAGAGGTTTATATATTGGCATATAAAAATAATTTAAAGGGAATTACTGTTTACCGTAATAATTCTCGACAGTTCCAGCCGATGAATCTTGATACCAAGAAAAAAGAACCAAAAATTGAAATAAAACCAATAGAAAAGAACTTAGAGCCAAAAGTTGAAGAGGATAGGGAAGAATACAACCCGACTGGTGAAATTAAAACAATAAAATGTCCAGAATGTGGGAACGAAATTCAAATGGCGGAAGGATGTTTTATTTGTTTGAATTGTGGATATTCGGGGTGTTCTTAAGTTTAAAAAAGAGTGAGGTTTGAGCCTCCTCTTTTTTTATAAAATTAATTGTAACATTTTCGTAACTATATAACAAATTTTATTTTCCTTTGATTTAAAATACATGTACAGTAAGACTCATTATTTTATTATAAGGTGTGAAATGAATATAGACTCAATTAGAAATTATTCCGCAGGTGTCATGCTCAAGCATAAGCCAAAGTACGGGCTGGAGAACGGAGCAGAGAATAAGAGTGCGGACGTGTGTGACAAAAAAAATGTGAATAGAGGATATTATAGCGGCAGCTTTACCGGAGGGAAAAACGGGGCTGCCGCTGATGTTTTCGAAAACTTAGGCAAAAGTACTTGGGATAAAATTTCTGGTTCAAAGAAATTTGAAAAGTTACGTGAAATATTTAGAACTCAAGGTCCGATAGGGGCGGGTTTAGTTTCTCTTGTTGCCGCAGGTGTTTTAAGACCTGCAACAAATTTGGCAACAACGGGTAAGAAAGATAGAGAAGATGGTATATACGCTGCATCTCACGCAATATCATCCGCTGTTATCGGATTTATTGTTGCTTCAATTGTGATGGCTCCATTTGGTTCTGCGTATAAAAAAATTAGTAGCAATCCAGAAAAATATCTAAAAGGTTTAGAAAAGCTATTTGGTGTTGAATCAATAGGTAAAAGACGTCTTGAAAAATCAAAGGCATATAAAAAGTTAAGTGATATTGCAAAATTTGCAATGGATTCAATCGTATTAGGTATTCCAAAAGCAATGTTAACAATTGCTTTGATTCCTCCAATTTTGAAATATGTTTTCCATATGGAAAAAGGAAAGAAAAAGGATGCAGCTCCTGTACAACAACCAACTCAAGATTATTCTAAAAATTTGGTAAATAGCCCTGTATTTAAAGAAGTTCAAGGAGGAAAAGAATAATGCAAATTCGTTCAATTCAAAATTATAATAATACTCCTAAAAGAGCTTATGTAACAAACCAAAGAACAGTTGCTCAACCAAAATTTACAGGTGTAGCAAGCGTGGCTACTGCCGCAACTGAAAAAGCTTCAGAAGGCTTGTACGGTAAATTTACTGAATGGCTTGCAAATAATTACTACAAAAGATTTTATAAAAGTAAAGTTGCAAAGTTTATTGTTGACCATACAAATAGCCCAAAATGGAATAATATGACGGCACATATGTCAGCGTTAGGTTCAACTTTAATTTCTGGTATGTATGTTGTAAAAACACTGGAAAATGATAAATTGGACCCAGAAAAACGCAAGACTTTAGCGATTAACGATGGGTTAACTTGGTTAATTTCTACTGGATGTGCTTATGGTCTAGATGGCTGGTTAGCAAAGAAATGTAATAATGCAACCACAAGAGCTGTTGCAAATTATCTAAATAATAATCCAGCATCAAAGAAAACTGAAATTTTTGGAGATTGGGATCCTAAGAATTTGAAAATCATGATGAAAGAATGGTATAACCACGTGAAACCAGATTCAAAAGAAGGTCAAAAACTTCTTCAAGAATTAGGTAACCAATCATACTCTAATATTCGAGATTTTAATCTTGACGTATTAAAAGATATAAAAATCACTCATCAGATAGATGGTTTGTCTGCAATGAAATCATTGTTCGTATTCGGTATGGTTTATAGATATCTAGTTCCTGTACTTGTAATGAAACCAGCTAACTGGATTGGTAATTACTTCCATGATAAAAAGGCTCAAAAGGCTCAAGAAGCACAAGGAGTAAAACCAGAAACTAAAGTTGATGCAAAAGCATAAATTCTAAGTTAATGAAAAATGGACATCTTCAATGAAGGTGTCCATTTTTTATATTAAACATTTAATATTTATTATTTGATTTTTTGAGGTTTGCAGAAATAAGGGTTGTTTTGGTATTTTGCCCAAGTAATGTATGCTTTATTTCCTTTAATTGTTTGGCTTCCAACAACAACGTATTTAGTTTGACCTTTTTTATCTGTTTGCTCAGAGAAAATATCCAAATCGTATTTTTGTGGTTCTTTGGCTCTATCCTTCATTGATTCATACAATTCATCAACTTGTAGGTTTGAAAAAGAACAATTCAATTGGTATTCGTCGTCTGGAGATTTAATTGTTTCTTGATATTTACAAAAACTATTACGCCATCCGATAATTTTTCTGTTGGTTGTGAATTGTTTTCCTTCATATTCAGATACGATAGATTCTTCGTAAGCATCACAATCTTTAAAATTCTTTATAAATTTAGATGAGAATTTTGTAAATTCTGCTGCAAAGACACAAGACATACCAGCAACTAATGCAATTAAAAGTCCTAAAGTAACTGCTGTAGATTTTTTCATTCTCTTCATCTCCCTTCGTCTATTGAATACCTACATTATATCAAAAATTCTCAAAGAGTAAAGATTATTTACTTTTTTAAAAATTCAATTGATATTATAAAATCTCATTAGTTTGTATGATTACAAATAAAATGAAAATGATAATATAACAATATACTCCTTAGAGACTAAGATACACATATCCCTAATCAACAGCTATGCACCTCAGTACATAGCTTTTTTTTATTATAAGGGTAAATTCTGTTTTTTGTGTATAATGATGTTATGAATATAACACAAGAATTTGAAACAATAGCAGCTATTTCTACTCCAATTGGAACTGGTGGAGTTGGGGTTATTCGTATTTCTGGCGATAAAAGTTTTGAGATAGCGAAAAAAATTACCGATAAAAATAATTTCCCCGTTGGAAAAATTTGTCACGGTTGGGTTGTTGATGGAGATACAAAAATTGATGAAGTTATCATCCTTCCATTCAAAAATCCAAACAGTTATACTGGCGAAGATGTAATTGAAATTCAATGTCACGGTGGTATAAATGTTGTTCAAAATATTCTTGATGTTGTGCTTAAAAATGGTGCAAGAATGGCTGAACGTGGAGAGTTTACTAAACGAGCATTCTTGAATAAAAAGTTAGATTTATCTCAAGCAGAAGCCGTTGATGATTTGATTCATGCAAAAACTTCAAATTTCGCAATTCAATCTGCCAAAAATTTGTCTGGTGTTTTAGCAAATAAAATAAATGAGATAAAGGGTGAAATTTTTGAAACCGCATCTAGAATTGTGGCTGGAATTGATTTCCCAGAAGATGTTGTAGAACCAGAATATTCGTATTTGGTAGAGAGGTTTAAACATTCTATTAAAGAAATTGATAAAATTTTAGACTGTGCAAAATCTTCTGATATTTTAAGGCAAGGAGTTAAAGTTGCGATAGTTGGTCGTCCAAATGTTGGAAAATCTTCTTTATTTAACGCTTTGTTGAATTTAGATAGAGCAATTGTTACTGATATTGCAGGCACTACAAGAGATGTGATTAAAGAAAACATTGATCTTGGTGTTGCCGTTACCTTAATTGATACCGCTGGGATTAGAGAAGATGAAAATATTGACAAGGTTGAAGAAATCGGTATTGAGTATTCAAAACAATCGGCAAAAGATGCTGATTTGATTTTGTTTTTGTATGATTCATCTGTTGGTTTAACTGATCAGGATTCTCAGATTTACGATATTATTAAAGATAAAACTCATATTGTTGTCGCTAATAAAATTGATTTGCTAAAGTCGGGAGAATTTAAGGAAGTATTTCCTAATACGGCTAAACTTTCTACTTATTCAAAAGATGGTTTAGATGATTTGAAAACAAAGATGAAAGGCATAATTTGCAAATTTTCTCTTGAAGATACTGAATTTATTACAAATAAACGACAACAGGGATGTCTTGAACGATGTAAATTGAGTCTAAAAAGAGCTTTAGATGCAGCTGAACTAGGTGAACTTCAAGATATGATTTATATCGATTTGAAGTCAGCTCTTTTATCTTTGGATGAAATCACAGGTGAAGTAATTACTGACGATATTTTGAATAATATCTTTGATCATTTTTGTATCGGAAAGTAATTTATTTAATTTTTTGAGTTTGTAAAGTTCTTGTATTTGTAACTCAAAATGCTGTAACTTGATACGTCAGTTGAAGAATTGTCATCTCCGTAAAATAGTGACATATTCGTTGCTTTTTTGTAGTTATCTTCATCTATCATTTCTTGTTTGTTGCAAGAAAAAGTGTAACTAGAAATTTCTGCACTTGTTACTCTTCCGTCGTGGTTTGTGTCCATTTCGTCAAAGTTTTCTAGGATTTTAGAAATCATTTCGCTAGAATAGGTGCCAGAAGCTGCAAGTTGAGATAACTCTTCCCTTGAAACTCCTGATGTAGAAATTGTATTAGTCATTTTGTTCATTTCATCAGCACTAATTTTTCCATCTCCATCTTTATCTATTGTTGAAAAATTGTTTTGTAAATAAGATGCAAAAGATTGATTTAGTGTTAAATAATTTGTTTGGTCGTTTCTTGCTGCTGTGATATTTTTATAAGTCACTCCGTCCTGTGGATAAAGTGATGCAAGATAAGCATATGTATTTGATAGTCCAGACGAAATATTTGTGATTATTGATGCACCTGATGAAGCCATAATATAAATCCTTCTTGTTTCTATAATACCTTTATCTTTATAATAATGATGTTTTCAAAATTGTCAACCCGTCATTTATTCTGTTTTATATGGTAATATATTAAATAAAAATAGCGAGGATTATATTATGTTAAAAAATAAAGATGAAATTATAAATGTTTTGACTAATGGTGGAGTAATTGCCTATGTTACGGATACTGTTTGGGGGTTAGGTTGCCTTCCTAATAATGAATCTGCTGTTAAAAAGATTTATGAAATAAAAAAAAGAGAAGCTCAAAAACCTTTAATTTTAATGTCTAATGACATTTATCCTTTACTTGACTACGTTAAACCGATTCCAAAAATTGGACAGATATTAATAAAGAAATATTTCCCTGGAGCATTGACAATTGTGACCGATAAAAGTGAGAATACTCCAGATTATATAACTTCCTCTATGCCAACTGTTGGAATAAGAGTTCCTGATAATGAAGTTTTTCGAGAAATTTGTGAAATTATTCCTGGGCATGTTTTAGCGACCACAAGTGCAAACCTTTCACACCAACCTTCTGCTAAAACTTATGAACAAGCTTTAGAAAATATGTCTGGTCTTGCGGATTTAATAATTGAAGATTATGGATATGTCGCAAAGGGGCTAGAATCAACAGTTGTTGGGGTTATGAATAACGAATTGAGAATCTTCAGACAAGGTGCAATTCATTTAGATATTTAAAGAATTTGAAATTTATCTTGGTTTTTATTAAGATTATAGAAACGAGGATTAAAATATGGAATTTATATTATATCTACTTTATTTATACGTATTAGTTTATTCATTGTATCTTTTGATTTTGTCTATTCGCAACTTGAAAGACAGACCATTTTTTATCGAAAGAAAATATTCAAGATATGATGATTCAAAAGCGAGTTTTGCTGTAATAATATATAGCCATAATCATAAAGAGTGCTTGGAAGAACTTGTTGAAGAATTGAAGATGCAAGATTATCCTCTTGCTGATTTCAAGGTTTATGCTGTTTTGGATGATTGTAATGACGGTTCTGAAAAGATTTTTGAAAATGACAATTTCGTACATGTTGTAAATATTCAAGATGTTGGCACTTTGGGTAAAAACAAAGCCGTATCAATGCTTTTAGAAGAACTTAAAAAAGATGAAACTATTGATGCCTATGTGTTTATTGATAGTACTAGAAGGATTGCTCCAGAATTTTTAACATTGGCTAATGCGGCATTAAAAAAATATGATGCTGTTACTGGCGAATTGAATATCAATAGAGAAAATTTAGATATAGTAGATAGGATTAAAGCTGTTTATAAAAAATATCAAGCTAATTTCTTCAAACAATCTCGTTCTTTGTTAGGGTTGGCTACAAATGTTGATTCTGGCTTATTTATAATCAAAAAATCTGCATTGGAAGATGCTGAAGATATTAATTTTAAAGATATTAATTCAGAATTAGAATTTAGTTTGTTGTTATCACAAACAGGACACAAATGCGTTTATAATCCTAATATTCAATCTTTCATTCTTGGGCAAGATTGTTCATTTAAAAAGCCAAGATTAACAAAACGCTTTAACTTATTGAAAAATAATTTTAAAAATTTAAAAAACGTTAATTTTAATTATATTGAACATATTTGTTCATTGTTAAATCCTAATTGTTGGACATTGATTGCCATTTATGCATTATTAATAGCGTATTCATATCATTGTCAATTTATTGTGAAATGTAGCGTGGTGATTTTTACTGCGTTTGTTTTGATAGCAATTTTTGCATTGAGTTTAGTAAATGCAAAATTAAATTTCAAAGAAATAATGCTATTAATGTTGTATCCAATTTACTCAATTTGTCACATTGTTAAGAATTTCCCTCCAGTAAGAGTGTTACTAAAAAAATTGGGTGCGAATACAGATAGAGAAGTTGATAAACTTTCTATTGATGTTATGGTACAGACAAAACATGGTGATAGAGCTTGTAAGTTAGAATTTATTTCAACAGAAAGTGGTTTGTCAAAAATTAGATTTATTTATAAGAATAAAAAATATACTACTTCTTCTCATTTGAGAATGATTGATGCTTTGCAACAATTGAAATCAAAAATGGAAGATTATGGTTTAATCTTGAAAATTTGTAGCTGTTGCTCAATGTTTACGTCTTGTCCAGATGGTTCAACTAATATGTTGAAAGGTAAATGCCATAATGAATTCCCAAGTCCTTTGCTGACTGAGCCTAGACCGACATTGATTTGGAATTCTTGTTCATGTTTTGAACCTGCAAAAGTAAACAATTTTATTGAAGAGATGGCACAGGAAGTTGAAGAACAAAAAGATTAACATTTGCTCTATCTTTTAATTGTGTTGTATAATTTTGTCATGAAGAAGATTGCTAGTTTTATATTATCAATAATGATTTGCTTTATGAATTTTACTTTGCTGTCAGTTGCAGAGCCGTTGAAAGGTTCTGTATCAGAGTCAAGTGAATATAAGCAAACGCAAGATGACATTTTTACTGGAAAAGTTGAATCGCTTAATCGCAAAGATGTAATAAATATGACGGTATCTCAAGTATTAGATTCTTCTATTTCTGTGGAAGGAGATGAATTTTTTGCAGAGGTAACATCTGATGTTTATGGAGATAAAGGGATTATTATTCCAAAGGGAACTGTTGCTCATGGCAAATTGACTGGAACAACCGAACCAACACGTTTGGGGCGTGAAGCATCAATGTCTTTGTCTTTTGATTATTTAGTTACTCCAGATGGAAGAGAGATTCCTATTGAAGGTCAAATGACAACCAAACTTCACCCAATTACTGCGGGAGCAAAAATAGTTGCTCAAGATGTTGGTTATACTGTTGCTGGTGGAGCAGTCGGCGGTTTAATGGCTCTAAATTGGTTAGGTTTAGAAGCTGCGATTGCTTCTCAAGGTTATACTTTGGCTGGAGGTGCTGCAATTGGCGGTGTTGCTGGTCTTGGTGTTGCTTTAATTAGAAAAGGCAATCATGTAATGATTGCTCCTGGGGATGAAATTAAGGTGAAAATAAATACTCAAGTTGACTTGCCCGTTTATAAAGAAGAAGCTTTGAAACAAGAAGAAGTTCATTATGACGGCTTAACTGTTAATATAAATAATATTAAACATGAGAAAGATCCATTCGGAGAGGTTAATACGATTACTTTATCTGTGTTGATTTCAAACATGTCTGACAAGACTCTTTCTGGTTTTGACATGGTTTTGATGAATGATTACAACGCAAAATTTAGTCCATCTATTTTTGGGGATACAAAACTTATGTTTCGTCAAATCAGACCTGGGGATAAAATTGTTGCAAATGTGTCATTTGCTGTCGATAATATCAATAGAAAATTTTGGTTGACGTTCTTTGATAGAAGAACAAAAGAAGTAATTGCAAAGGTTTCGTTGGATAATGCTTATCGTTCAATTCCAGAAAAAACCAAGAAAAAGAACGCAAAAGTTCGCTCTAGCAAAAAAGATTACAAAAAATCAGAAGATTTTATGAATATGGATTTTTAGTATTTTACGGATTTGTAAATATTATGTAACAGCTATTGAAATCTAAAGTTTTTATATTACAATTATAGTAATAGTTGACAGTTACAGGAGGAAATCATGGTTTGCGGCTCTTTAGAAATTGAAATTTTAAATACGTTTTGGAATTTAACTGCCACAGACGAAGATGTAGATATTTCTATTCAAGATGTTGTAGATGAACTTTCTTCAAATGGTGTAGAAAGAGCTTATACAACAATCAAAACCGTTATGGATAGATTGGTATCTAAGAGTATTTTAGTTCGTTATAAGGTTGGAAAGAAGTTTTTCTATAAAGCTACTATGGATAAAAGAGAGATGGCTTTAGATATGTTAAAGGAATTTACAGATAATTTCTTTAATGGCGATTATGCTGACATGGTAAAGTTTGTTGAACGAGAAATGTCAGAACTTCTTGTAAAATAACGTTATGTCTGAAAGTATTGAAGATAGACAAAAAGTAGCACGGCTATTGAGGCTTGTGCGGGTTGGTCAGCTTTGTGTTAGAGAAGCTATGCTTGCTTATCCAAAAGATACAGAGGATGAGAGTCTTGTTGCGGCGTATCATGCTTTAATTCACTATGAAGCTGATGAAGATTTAAGAAATCGTGATGCTTTGTATAAAGAAGAGCAGGATGATTATATTGAATTTTTGTCTTATACCCTTGAAAAAGGGGAATCTTTGCCTCAAAATATTATAGAGAACTATAAAAATTTCTATGAATCTGCTCCTATTCTTCACAAGAATACGGCAGGTGGGTTTTTAAAAAGTTTTTTTAAAATGTTAAATATTGATAGAAGGAGAAAAAAATGAAAAAGTTATTAGCTTTAGGTGTTTTAGCGGTTCTTCTTGCAAGTTTGCCTGTTGTTGCATCTGACAAAAAAGGCAAACTCGAGCAATCTGAGGTTAAAGTTGAGCAAACAGAATCCGTAGAAACTGTAAAACCAATAGAAATTCTTCCAACAATGTCTGTTGAAAGTAAGGCTCAAAATAGAATTTGGGTGGGAACTTTTCAACTTGTTTGGAACGAATTGATGGATAATATTATATATGGACCTATTCGTTTTGTTGGAGATACTCCAAAAGTAGTTAAGGAATTAAATAAACAATCTTTCAAGAAATCAAATGTTAGTGAAAATGCTTATTATACAAAATATGGAACAGTTTCCCCAGAATTGAAAAAGGAAATTGAAAAAGGTATAAAAGAAAAGTTTAATGAAACCAGTGATATTTTAGATTCATTCGATTGGGCAAAAGATTCTCAAAAATTATTTGTTTATGCAATGTTGAAAAAAGATTTTAAATTTTTACAAGCGTTTGACAAACTTGCAGAAGCTCCATTTGCAAAAAATTACAATTATAATGCTCAATATTTCGGCATAAACGAATCAAGTAATAAAAAGTTATATAAGAATGTAAGAGTGTTGTTCTATAATAATTCTGAAGATTTTGCTGTTAAATTATTCACAAAAGATAAAGATGAAGTTATTTTGTATAGAACAAATGATGATAAAACATTCTTGAAATATTATTCAGAAATGAAAGAAAAAACTTCAAAATATCATGGAAATAGAAAATTTGTTAAAGATGATGAGTTAATCATTCCAGAAATTAGCTTGTATCAAGAAACAAACTTCCCAGAAGTAGAAGGTCGAGATATTAGAAGAACAAATTTCAGAATTGACCGTTCAATTGAAACAGTAGATTTCAAAATGAATAATGAAGGTGTTAAATTAAAAAGTGAAGCGGCTGTTGCTGTAAGAATGACTTCGCTTCGTCCAGATAATGGTCGTCAATTCTACTTTACTGATAATTTTGTATTGTTCTTAACAGAAAAAGGTCAAAAAACTCCATATTACGCTATGAAGGTAGCTGATGTTGAAACTTTGAACAAAACAGGTAGAAATTAATCTGTTGTAAATAGTCATGCTGAACATGTTTCAGCATTTCTATCTGAAGCATTTAGAGAATAAAAAACTTACAATGTCCCTCGTCAATTTTGACCAGGGGCATTGTTTTAAAGAAATTTCCCTCTCCGATGGAGAGGGATTAAGGGAGAGGGTTTAATAATTATTATCTTCAAATTTTTATTTTTTTATTACCCATTTTTCGCATAAAAATTTTTTAATCTTCGTAAATAATAATATTGAACAAAACGAAAGGAGTTAAAATTATGCACGAAGACGATGATAAAAAAACAATGAAGGAAAAACTTCACGATACAGCGGAAAAAGTTAAGGAAAAAGCTTGTGAACTCAAAGAAGATATAAAAGAAGGTGCTGAAGAGTTAAAAGAAAAGGCACATGAAGCAAAAGAAAAACTAGATGAAAAACTAGCAGAACACAAAGAGAAAAAAGAAGATGAATGATTTCATTCACACTAAAGACCCTATTTAGGGTCTTTATGTTTATTTATGATAAACTGGAATTATGGAAAGAATTGATGATTTACTAAAATCATATATTGAATCAGTTAATACTTCGGATGAAAAACTTTTTAGAGAAATATGGGATCGAGAGGGTTCAATCTCGTTTATCCATCCTAGGGGGTATGCTCTTGGATTTGATGAGATAGTTGAGCATTTTCGCTTGGGGCGAATGAGTACAAATTTTTCCAATAGAGATTTTAAAATAAAAGACATAATGATAAAATATTATGGTAATACGGCATTTTTAGAATTCCGTTGGGATTTTTTTGCAACGATGAAAGATACAAATGATGAAATCCATACTGAAGGGCGAGAAACTCAATTCATCGTTCTTCGAGATAGTGGTTGGAAGTTCAGTAATATTCATTGTTCCTCAGAGGAATAAGCATTTACCCATTTATTTCTTAATTTTTGTTAAATCTACTTTGGATTCCAATGGTTTGTCTTTGGGTATTACACCGAAGGAGGCTCTTTTTGATGTTCAGTCTGGGACGGAGTTAAATATTAGGAATACTCTTATTAAGGATTCCAAATGGAGCGGAGCTATCTATAATGAAGGAACTTTGAAAGCTGAAAATATATGTCTTTCTATAATAACAGTTCTATCCGCTAAAAATTTATATATTTTTTTTAACAAAACTTTATCAAAATATTGTTAAAGGTTTCTGCTTATAATAAAATTAATGAACTTGTAGGCTGGAATTTGAGGATATTATGAATAATAAAAAAATTAAATTGATTGCAATTTCTGTTGCGATGGTATTAAGTACGCAAATTGTATTGGCAGAAGATGTAATTACTGATTTTGGCGGATTAAAAGATGCCCTAAAAAATGCAACGGGGCCTTCTGTTACTGTAAAATTGGGTAGTGATATATCAGCTACTGCTGCTATCACAACAGGAGGAAGTAATACTCCAAAATCTGTTACAATTTTGGGTGAGGGTAAGAAATATACAAGTACTACTCTTGCATTTGATGTCAAACCTAATACAACACTTACATTAAACAACATTACATTGGATACTATTAAACACGCTTCGAGTTGGGGCGGAGCAATGTATAATGAAGGTACTTTAATTCTTGACAATGTAACTTTTAATAAAAATATTGCACAAACTCCAAAGGCTGTTGGAGGTGGAGCTATGGCTCTTGTTGCAACAAATGGAAATGCTGTTTCTACGACTATTAAAAATTCTACTTTTACTAATAATTCTACTGAATCTAATCCTGTCTACGAAAATAACGGCGGGGCGATATATGTTTATGGAACTTCTGGGCTGGTAGGAGATAATACTTTAAAGATAAGTGATTCTCTTTTTGAATCAAACCATACAAATAAAACTGGTGGAGCTATCGGAGTTAATAATCTAGGACCATCAAATTTTGAAATTGAGATAAAAGATACAACTTTTACAAAAAATAATTCTACTGGTTATGGTGGAGCAATCGATGTTACAACTGGTGGCACTGGAAATGTAACTATTAAATTGGATAATGCAACTTTTAACGGCAATGAATCTGGATCTGACGGAGGAGCTATTGCTTATGAAAAAGGAAATATAACTAGCAATATAAGTAATAGTACATTTACAAATAACACTGCAAATAACGGTGGGGCGATTTATAATGGGATTAAGAGCCTAACAATCTCTAATACAATATTTGATGGTAACAAAACTAATGATGGTGGAAAAGGTGGTGCAATTTATAACGCAGGAAATATAAGTTTAAGCCAAACAGAATTTAAACAATCTTCTGATACGATATATATGGCAAATGACTCTGCTGCTGTTTTTAGTGGCACAAATACATTAAATGGAAGTATTAGTAGTGAAAATGCAACTAGCGAAATAAAAAATAAAGGAACTTTAATTTTAAATGCGGATAATTCTGGTTATACAGGAACTTATACTCAAGAATCTGGTCAAACTGATGTCAATGCTTCTTCAACATTCTTTGGAGGAGAAACAACAATTGCGGATGGTGTTTTAAATTGGAATACGTTGAAGAATTACAATAGTACATTGAAAGTAGAAAAAGGTTCATTGAACATCGGAAATGTTAATAAGGCTTCTTTGTCGTTGAATAGCAATAGTTATATTAAAAAAGATACTTTAGTGAATATTAACTCAAAGGGAGAAATTAAATTAAACGGTGGAAGTATAACTCTAGATGATAATGATATTTGGGCTGGAAATATTTCTATCGGAGATGAAAATACCGTTGGAAGTGGAACTTTGACAATTGATGGTTTGACTTCAAATGGGGGAATTTTTGCTAATGGTGGAATTATAGATATTATTAGTGGAAGATTGACTGCTTCTGCAGGAGATGTGATAAAAGAAGCAACAACAGTAAAAATTAAAGATGATGCATTGTTGGCTATTCGTGGCGGAGATGTAACATTGGGTGCAAATACTGATTGGGCTTCTAAAGGTGGAGTTCTTCTTACTGATGGAACTTTAACAGTTAAAGATTTTGCATCATCAAATGGAATATTCCAAGCAAATAGCGGAAAATTAATGCTAGAAAATTCTACATTTACTGTTGGAAAAGATAGTTTTATCAATAGTAGTGTTGAAACAAATATTGATTCAAATTCAAAATTACAAATTACAGATAATGGCTGGGTAACTATTGGAGATAATGATATTTGGAATGGTGAAGTTTCATTAGCTGGTGGTACTTTAAATTATGAAAGGACTGTAAGTACTAGTTCTACAATGACTGGTGACTTGATTGCTACAAGCGGAAACTTAAACTTGTTAAAAAATTCTTATATAAACATCAAATCCCCAAGTAACATTGCACAAGCTGTTTCTGTTGATATTCAAAAAGGAGCAACTGTTGAAATTAGTAATGGGGCAGAATTTAATCTTGACTCTAATGATAAATGGAATGGTTTGATTAAGAATGAACTTGATGGAATTTTGAAAACTGATAATGTAAATAATTCTGCTTTTGGTGGAATGTTGCAACAAAATAAAGGCGTTTCAATATTTGATAACAACTCAAAAATTACTATTGATGGAAAAGATAGTTATATTTTAGGCGGAACGGTTGAAATTAAAAATGGTTCTGCATTAAATATTGGTAGTGGTGTTGCAGATAATCATTTCTTTGTAAGTGATTTGAATATGACAAATAATTCAGCATTAAATGCAATGAACAGTGTATTAAACAAGTATCAGATTTCAAATGATATGATTGTTGAAGGCAAGAACAACCTTTCTATCGATATTGATGGGCGAAATAAAGTTGGAGATGCTTTTATTATCAATAATTTAACCTCAAATACAAATGGAACATTGAATGTTGCTGATTTTAATTTTATTGGTCTTGCCCCAATAGATAGACAGTTCAAAATTAGAGTATTTGATGCAAATTCAATTAATGATAAGGTTAATTTTACTTCAACAGATAAAGAAATTTTTACTCCAATAGGTTATTATAATCTTCAATCTGCTGGTGGCGGATATTACACATCCAATATGGCTCGTTACAATCCTCAAGTATTTAGAGGTCAAGTTGCAACACTTGCAACATATAACAATCAATTAGTTATTGATGATATGTTGTTAAATCACGTGACACTTGATAGCGAAAGATTATTAGCTCAAAGTAAAAATGCTAATATTTACGCCTCAACACTTCCTCAATTTGCACCTTATCAATATAAAAAGGAAGATGGTGGATTGTGGTATAAATCATATGTAAACTTTGAAAACTTGTCCTTAACTCAAGGATTAAAAGTCGGTAATAATTCATATGGTTCATTAGTTGGTGCAGATTTCCCTGTTATCAAATTGAAACATGGTTGGAGATTAATGCCAACAGCTTATATAGGCTATAATGGTGCTCACCAAACATTTAATGGTGTTGGGATGTATCAAAACGGCGGTCAAGGTGGCTTGATGGGAACATTTATGAAAGATAATTTCATTGGTTCTGTTGTTGCTTATGGCGGAGGATATAATAATGAAATGTCTGTTGCTGGGAATACAGATAGAGCAGGGAATTGGTTTGCTGGCACTGCTGCAAAATTAGCTTACAACTTCCATCCAACTAAGCATTTCACTATCCAACCAACAGCATTTATGTCATATAATATTTTTGGTCGTCAAAATTGGGGAACGGATTTTGGTTCTATGAGTATGAATTCTGGATTGTTGAATGGAATTAACGTCGCTCCAGGAATGAACTTTATTTATGCAAAAGAAACGTGGAGTGTATATGCAACATTCCAATATATGTATAACATCAATGAGCAAGTTGGTGGTAGAGCAGGAAATGTTGATTTAGCAAGTGTAAAAATGGAACACGGATATATTCAATATGGCTTAGGTGTAACTAAAACATGGAAAGATAGATTGAACTCGTTCTTCCAAATTGTATTTAGAAATGGCGGTAGAACAGGTGTTGGCTTCCAATTAGGCTTGAATTATACATTTGATTGGTTTAGCCCAAAATCTAACAAAACTCCTAAAGCTAATGCTTCCCAAATTAAAAAAACAACTACTTCAAATAAAAAAACTCAAGAAGTGAAGGAATTTCAACATATTGGTTCTAAAACAGTTTTGAAATCTTTGTCAATGAAGTAGTTGAAAAGTTATGACTGGGAAAGGACTGATTTTACTGTCACCTAAACCCTTCCAACTTTTTAAAATTTTTTCAAGAGGAGTAATGTCGAAGAAGGGACTCTGCCTGATTGTAGGCGAGAATGTGAAATTCGAGCCGTACAAGGAAGGTATGCCGAGTAGTCGGCTGAACCGTTAAGTTTTTCTCAACAAGAAAAACTTAAGTGAGAGTTCCAAGAATAAGCTTTTTGCATTAGAAAAATGTCGAAGAAGGGACTCGAACCCTCAATAGCTTTCGCTACACGAACCTGAATCGTGCGTGTCTGCCAATTCCACCACTTCGACATTTGTTTTTTTATATTCTCGCAATCGTCATACAGATAAGTATTTTCCACAAAACTCGTTAGATCTAAAACTTTTTCAATTTTGCATAAGTTGCATCCATGGCTTTTTTGCCTTTTGCACCAAAATCAATAGTGTACATAATACTTTCTCCAATATTCATGACATCTGTAATATGTCCTATACCCATTTGTCCATGGAAAACTCTTTGTCCAACTTCAAAAACATCATCGATTACAGGAGCAGTTTTTCTCTGAATTTCACGTTCTTCTGCTAACTTTCTTTCATTTTGACGCTGTGCAGACATTTTACGAAGAGCATTTATCGCATCAGAACCAGCTGCACGTCTTGCTTCTTCTTGGCGTTTTTGGTTTATTGCCGATTTGACAACCATTGCTCTATGCGGAGTTCTATTTGAAACAGGTTTTGAATACGATGGCTTTGAATATGACGAATTTGAGCCATAACTAGAAGAGGATGAAGAAGATGTAGAGTGAGTTCTTCCCCCACTTGCCAAACCTTTTCTTTGAGGAGCAACAAAATTAGCACCGAACCCAGAAGAAGGTTTAATATAACCATCACTATCTGATTTTGCAGAATTAGCCTTTGCTCTTGATACAGCACTTCTGAAGGTTGAGGATGATGAAGCTCCTCCACCCATAGATTCTGAAGATTCTATCAAGTTTTGAGGAATTTCTTCAATAAATCGAGAAGGGTTATAATATCTATATTCACCCCACGTTTGACGACGTTTTGCAGAAACAAGATATAACTTTTCTTCTGCTCTTGTTATCCCTACATACATCAAACGACGTTCCTCTTCTACCTCAGACGGAACTTGAAGAGTTCTTTGAGAAGGGAAAATTCCTTCATCCATCCCAGCAATAAAAACAACAGGAAATTCCAAACCTTTAGCGGCATGAAGAGTCATCATCGTAATATTATTGGTTTCCTCTTCCATTGAATCAAGGTCTGATACCAATGCTACTTGTTGCAAAAATTCACCCAAGATATTATCTTCTTCTTCTGGAACAAATTCTTCTGCCACGTTAACAAGTTCTTGCAAGTTGTTTATATCATCTTGAAATTCTGGATCAGTCGCAGCCTTAGCTTGTAATTCTGCTAAATAACCAGATTTTTCAATAACCAAAGTTACAAACTCTTTCAATGTATAAGAGTCTTTTGCTTGTTGGAATTTCAAAATCAAATTTGCAAAATCCTTTAATTTTGATTGAGTTTTAGAATTTAACTCTGATTGTTCACAAATTTTTATTGCTTCATAAAGGCTAATATCTCTTTCATTTGCAAATTTTGTCAAATTTTGCATTGTAGTATCACCAATTCCACGTTTTGGAATATTTATTACACGACGCAAACTCTGAGAATCATCGGTATTATTTATTAATTTTAAATAACACAAAACAGTTTTAACTTCTGCCCTATCATAGAACTTTGTTCCACCGTAAATTCTATATGGCAAACCTGTTGCCATACAAGCTTCTTCTAACGCACGGGATTGATTATTTGTTCTATAAAGAATTGCAAATTTATTATAATTCCCGCCTGCGGTACGTCTTATATTACTCACAATATAATTTGCTTCATCGGCTTCATCATCCGCAATATAATAGCTTAATTTTTCACCTTCACCTTTATTTGAATACAAAACTTTATCCAAGCGTTCATCATTATTTTCAATTACAGAATTTGCTGCATTCAGAATATGAGCAGTTGAACGATAATTTTGTTCCAATTTAATTAGTTTTGTATTTTTATAATCTTTTTGGAAATTCATGATAATAGTGAAATCCGCACCACGCCAAGAATAGATTGATTGGTCAACATCACCTACAACACATAATGAACGATATTCTGGAATTTCAGATTTCAAGTTAGTATATAGCATATTTACTAATTTATACTGAGCCAAGTTTGTATCTTGGTACTCATCGACCATAATATGTTGAAATCTGTCGTAATACTGCTGACGAACTTCTTCATTTTGTTCTAACAACTTAACCGTCAGCATCAACATATCGTCAAAGTCTATTGCATTATTTGCATTTAGAGTTTTTTCATATTCTTCATAAACAGAAGCTATTTTTTGAGATTTAAAATCTCTCGCAAATGTTGCAAATGTCGTCGCATCTTGCATTTTGTTTTTAGCATTTGAAATTACAGATTTTACTAACTTTGTTTGATAAACCTTATCATCTAAATTTAGCTTTTTGATAGCTCTTGTAATAATTTGATTTGTATCAGAATCATCATAAATCGTAAAATTTTTATCCAAATTTTTGCCAGTTGCAGTGTTGTATTTGTCAATATTTTCTCTCAAAATACGACCACAAATGCCGTGGAATGTACCTACCCACATATATTTAACCGTATCTTCTCCAATAATTTTTCCGATACGTTCTTTCATTTCCTTAGCGGCTTTATTGGTAAATGTAACGGCTAATATATTTCTAGGTCTTACTCCGTTTTGAATCATATAAGCAATACGAGTAGTAAGAACTTTTGTTTTTCCAGAACCTGCTCCTGCTAAAATCAACAAAGGTCCTTTTGTAGTTTTAACAGCTTCAACTTGCTCCTTATTAAGATTTTCTAATAGATTTTGCATGACCCTCTTCCCAAATAAAAAAAAATATGATATAATTAGCATAATCAAAAAACGTAATTAATGCAATTAGAAGGTAAATGAAAAAATGACAGAAAGTGATAAGGAAATTATTTTAAATTCAAGCGATGCTGGAGACGATATTCAAAAATCAATAGTTGTACCTATTGATGAAGACATGGATACTGTTAAATCAGATGCTCCAAACACAGTGGATGAATTGGCAATGGAATTAGCTACAATCAAACAATCAGCTAAAAAGATTGCTATCATCGGAAGCCGTAATCTTCCTATCACTCATCAGCAAATGATTGAAACTCTTGCAACAGCTCTTGTTATGCAAGGAAATACAATTATTACTTCAGGTGGTTCTTCTGGGACAAACGCTGCTGCTATTCGTGGTGCGATGAAAGCTAACCCAGATAAACTTAGCGTTGTTTTACCTCAAACTATCGGTCAACAACCTAGCGATGTTCAAGACCAATTAATTGGTGTTCCTAACATCATTGAACACGCTGATCGAGCAATGATGACTCTTGCTGATGCCTCTAGAATTTGTAACCGTGAGATTATTGATGAATGTAATCAATTAATTTGTTTCTTATCTCACACAAGTAAAACCCTTCATAATGCTGTTCAATACGCAGAAGAAGGCCACAAAGTTATTACAGTATTCTACTTAGACTAATAAAGGTATCTCTTTTATGAGTAGCGATAGATTGAAAAAATTAACGGGCAAAAATCCTCGTGATTTTGAACCTGTGGCTTTTGATGTTATAAATAAGCCAGATATTGAACTATTTAAAGAATTAGTTGATAACGATGATTTTTTATTTGATTTTGTTAAACAAAATGTCGCAAAACGACTTGTTAAAAATTGTAATGAAAAAAATTATCAAAACCTAATTGAATTTTTGGGCTATTATTCTCCATCATATGAAGAATTTATTGTTTCTACACTTGCAAACTTTGCAGATGAAGATTTAACAGATAAAATGCTTGAAATATTTAAAAACGGAACAGAAGATGAAAAAACATACTGTGCAAAGTTTTTCTCATACATTCAAGATCCACTTGCTTTAGAATGCTTGAGAGCAAATGCTTTTAGCGAAAATAGCTGTTTAGGAGCAAACTGTGCTTCTACCCTCGCTCTTTTGAAAGATGAAGAAATATTCAATGTTGCCCTAGAAAAATTAAAATCCAACGACGAATTTGAAAAACTTGATGGCGTAAAATTCCTTGTATCTTACGGAGATAAAAAAGCAACAGAAGAAATAATTAAAGCAATGAAAACATCTGCTATGCCAGAAAATATTGCAGGAGAAATCCCTTATTTGTCAAATTTATTTGAATTACTAAAAACCAATAAAACAGATGGATTAATAGTTTTAAACCAAATAATAAACGGATTAGGTGAAATCTTAGGACTAGGACAAGTATTTGATTTTCAGCTATATGAAATACTTGAAATGCTATTGTCTGAAACTCCAACATCTGAATCAGCAGTTGTTTTGCTTAACGCAAAAGAAAAGTTTGAAACGTTAACAGAAAATGATGAATACCTCTTCGATGAAACGAAAGAAGTGAAACAAGAGATATTTGAAATTAAAAAACTTTTGAGTAAAGTAAAAGCTTCTCAAATAATTGAAGAAGAAATTTCAGAAAACAGCCCTTTTGTGTTTACGGCAATTGATTTAACAACTTCAACTGACAAAATAAGAAATTTGCTATTTAATGCAACGAACCAAACGCTTGTACTGAAAGCAATTGAAGCATTAAAAGAGAGAAATAATTTAACACAAAACGACAAAATTTCTGCATTAAAACTCGTTACAGATAACAATATCAAAAACATAATTAACGCAATATAGGAGAAAAAAATGAAATACATTTTCAAAAAAGAATCTATTGAAATTCCTGAAGGTTTTAGAAGCCTTACAGACGAAGAAATTGCTAAAGATTTTAAAGCTCTTGATATGGACAAAAGCTATTTTATATCTAAAAATGAGTGGATGTTAAGCTTTATCAAACTTCTTGGCGAGGACATTGAGGCTCTTAATAAAGAAGGTCTAGATTCTATTATGGATAAAATTCAAGATTTATCAAATGAATTTGATAAATACGACCTTGACCATAACAAATATATCGATTTCGATGAATATAAGAATTTTATCACTCAGAATTTGTTTATTTCTGAATAACACAAAAACAAATAGCAAAAGCGGAGGTTGGATTTCCAACC
>ERZ1031719.121-NODE-121-length-40325-cov-32.297020_pt1 | contig 40325 bp, 33 predicted proteins | sample MGYA00516702_ERZ1031719 | MGnify/ENA primary metagenome ERZ1031719 (study PRJEB33719, sample SAMN04261227) | wastewater metagenome | biome: rural village; feature: human; material: feces | host: Homo sapiens | place: El Salvador | collected 2013-01-07 ...
CATGACGGTTTACCAGAAAATTTTCCTCATTGCTGTCTTGAAATGGAATGTAATTCGTTGATTTTCAGGGATATAACTTGTTGAAAATCAGCATGACCTAACGAAGCGCTTTATTAGCATCTAACGAAGCGCTTTATTAGCATCTAACGAAGCGCTTTATTAGCACCTAACGAAGCGCATCATTAGCACCTAACGAAGCGCATCATTAGACCTTAATAAAGCGCTTTCTTATATTTTGTACTTGCGCTTCTATTGAGAACTTGCCCTTTACCCTTCATCTATCCCTCGGAATCCCCTGTGTTTATCGGGGTTTCAGAGGGTGAAGGGTGCAATTTTACCCTTCATCACTCTTCATCACCCTTCATCTTAAGGGGATTTGAACTTAAAATAAGCATAATAGGAGGCGATGATTAACCTTAATAGAAGCTAATGGTTAGTCTTAATAGAAGCTTGAATTAGCCCCAGCAGTTAACCCAGGATGGGAATAAGAGAGAAACGAATGTCTTTCTTCATTGTAAATATTTCCTTCTAGATTTTGCCAACTCGTTTTTAGTCGATGTAGCTCTCAAGAAATGGATTTCAGCATAAAAACGATTCTCTTTTTACAACTTTTCGCATCAAAGAATAATAGTAATGCTTTATTATGATCTCATGTTGTACGACTATATAATCCCATGTCGTACGACAATAGTGATGCAATCGTACGTTTATAGGGACCCATGTCGTACGACATGAGAGCCTTATAAACATTATTCTTCAATCACAAAAATCCTAACTGTCTGATTTTCAGCGTCTTCTTTTCCTTGTTCATATTTTCAATATTCACACACAAATAAGATTCAGTTGAAAACACAGAAATCTCAGCAAGGAAAATGTAAAGAGAAATTCACGAATGCCTCTGATTAATAATATGATGAAGGGTGATGAAGGGTTGAAATGCACCCTTCACCCTCTGAAACCCCGATAAACACAGGGGATTCAGGCGGAAAGATGAAGGGTGACGAGATTTTATGAGTGCCGTTTCTAAAAAAAAATCCTGATATTCGATAAATACCCCTATATTTCCAAAATGCTTGCTTACGGCACTAATGTGCCCTGGCTGAAGCACCAAAGTGCCCTGACTGGAGCACTTTTAGGGCACAGAGAACTATAGTGCTAACTCTCGGAGATAGTGGTGCTATCTTTCAGAGATAATACTGCATTATAGTCTTTTTAGAGTTTATCCTCTCATATATAAATAGAACTACGAAAACATGTAAAAATGTACGGCTTTTTATGAAATTATCCGTAGAATATTACCGCATTTGTTTTACCAAACCACGGTTGTTTGCGAACACACAAAAAAAAGTGAAATAAAAATTTCATTTTAACAGGATTGTAATTGGGTGCAACGAAAAATATAATTGTCTTCAATGCGTAATCGTCTTAGGACAAATTATTAATTAAATAAATATTATATGAACTTAAAACGAATTTCAGCGTCATGCTTTTGTTTGCTGTTGGCTGGACAAATGGCAGTTTTTGCTCAGACCGTCAGCTTCGGTTCAAACAAGGTAACGCTCAAGTCTGCTTTTGAGAAGATTGAGCAGTCTTCCAAGTACAAGGTTGCGTACAATTCTTCTCAGTTGGATGCTAACCGCACAGTCACGTTAACCAAAAAGAGTGATGATGTATTTGGTATGTTGAACCAATTGCTCAAGGGTACAAATTGTACTTATGAATTGGAAGGCAACTACATCGTCATTAAGTCTCAGCACAAAGGAAAAGCTCAAAGCCATGGTAAGAAAATCAAGGTAAAGGGTGTTGTAAAAGATGAAACTGGCGAACCAGTTATCGGAGCAACAGTCATGGAAAAAGGTTCTGCCAATAATGGAGTAATTACCGATATAGATGGTAATTATACGATTGAGATTGCCTCTGATGGTTTGTTGGCTGTATCTTATATCGGTTGCAAAGATCAGGAAATCAAAGTGAATGGTCGCGAAGTAATCAATGTAAACCTGGCTGATGATAACAAAGTACTCGACGAAGTTGTGGTTGTAGGTTACGGTGTGCAGAAAAAGCGTGACGTATCTACTGCTGTGTCTTCTGTAAAGGCAGAGGCTCTTGCCAATAACCCATCTACAGACTTCCGTCAGGCTCTGGCTGGTAAGATGCCTGGTGTCCAGGTAACTGTACCAAGTGGTGACCCTGAGGGTAGCGTAAGTATTCGTGTACGTGGTGTAAGCACCGTAAATGCAGGTAGTGACCCTCTCTATGTTGTAGATGGTGTACCAATGGAGCGTGGCTTTGCCAACTTGAATACGAATGATATTGAGTCTGTAGAAGTTTTGAAAGATGCTTCTGCAGCAGCTATCTATGGTAGCCGTGGTTCTAATGGTGTTGTTCTCGTAACTACCAAGAAGGGTACTTCTGATAAGCTCTCAATTTCTTATGATGGATATGTAGGTATACAGAACGTATCTAAGAAATTGGATATGATGAACGCTTACGAATATGCAGAATTCGTAAAGGACGCACGTGACAATGCATACCTTTCTAAAGTCCCTGGTGGATCAGCAAGTGATCCTAATAGTGTACGCCCTAAAGGAAACATGCAGATTGCAGCTGATTTCTTCCCATATTTACAGGGTGTTAAAGGCTTGACAGATACAGATTGGCAGGATGCTATCTTCCGTACTGCAATGACTACTGGACACAATGTTTCTTTATCAGGAAAGTCAAACAGTATCAATTATTTCGTATCAGGTAACTATATGAAAAAGGAAGGTACTATCATTGGTTCTGATTTTGAAAAATATGGTGGTCGTTTGAATCTTTCAGGTCAGCATAAGCGCTTGAAATTTGGTGTAAACTTCGCACCTTCTTATTCTGTTTCAAATACTGTAGATGCATCTGGAGCTGGTGGTATTGTTCAGTCTGCTTTAATGATGCCTCCTATTTTCCCTGTTTACAACGCAGACGGTTCTTATAATTATCAGGGTAATGGTTACTTGCGTATTGGTACAGACTATGAGCACAATGAGGTGTTGAATCCTGTTGCTATGGCTCGCTTACAGTCAAATGTTACTGATCGTATGTCTATTACTGGTAAGGTATATGCAGAATTGGAATTGATGAAGGGACTTTCTTATAAGTTGTCTTTGGGTGGTGATTATTATGGTGCTCATAATGATAAATATCGTCAGTCTTCTTTGCCTTTGAAGGGAAAAGATTATTATGATTCTCCTTCAAACCCAGTAGGTTACAGTTCTTCTTCTTTCTTCTTCAACTGGTTGGTAGAAAATCAATTGACTTATACTACTACTATCAACAAGAAGCATAACATTACTGCTATTCTTGTACAATCTGCACAGAAGGAAACCAAGAAAACTGACAACGTGACAGCTACAGATTATCCTAACGATTATATCCAGACTGTAAATGGTGGTACTGTGACTAAGGGTGGTTCTGATAAGACACAATGGTCTATCGCTTCTTACTTGGCTCGTGTTCAGTACAACTACGAGGGACGCTACATGCTTTCTGCTGCGATTCGTACCGATGGTTCATCACGTTTCGGTAAAAACAACCGTTGGGGTTATTTCCCATCTGCTTCTGTTGCTTGGCGTATCAGCGATGAGCAGTTCTTCAAGAATGTGAAGGAATTGTCTTTCATCAATGACATGAAGATTCGTGCCAGCTATGGTGTTACTGGTAACTTCGAGATTGGTAACTATGACCATTTGGCAACAATGTCAACAGATAACTATATCTTAGGTGCTAATGGTGGTTTATTGCAGTATGGTTATAAGCCAGATAATATCAAGCGTGATGATTTGAGTTGGGAGAAAAACCAGATGATTAATGCTGGTATTGATCTTCAGATGTTCGATGGCTACATCGGTTTCTCTGTAGATTACTATAACACCAACACGTCTAATATGTTGCTCTATGTACCAGTACCTCTCTTGACAGGTTACAGTACTTCTCTTCAGAACATTGGTAAGGTAAACAACCGCGGATGGGAATTGGCTTTGACTTCTCAGCATACATTTGCTAATGGTTTCGGCTATTCTTTCAATGCCAACTATGCCAAGAATACCAATGAGGTAAAAGAGTTAGGTCCAGGTAATGCTCCTATTATTTCTACTGGTAGTGTAGGTCATGCTTTCTATAAAACAGAAGTCGGCAAGCCTATTGGTAACTATTATCTCTTGGTGCAGGATGGTATTTTTGCGACAGCAGATGATTTGAAGAAATATCCTCACTTTGATAATACTGAAGTAGGTGACTTCCGCTTTGTCGATGTTGATGGAGACGGAAAGTTAGATTTGGATAAAGACCGTACAATCTGCGGCAACTATATGCCTAAGTTCACTTATGGTTTCGGCGGTAAACTCTGGTATGCAGGTTTCGATATGGACTTCAACTTCCAGGGTGTTTATGGCAACAAAATTCTGAACTTGAATAAGCGTTACCTTGACAACATGGAGGGAAATACCAATGGTACAAAGATTGCGCTTGATCGTTGGAGAAGTCCTGAGAATCCTGGTAGCGGTTCTGTAAATAAGGCAAACCGTAAGCAGACAGGTTACAACAGCCGTACTTCAACCTGGCATTTGGAGAGTGGTTCATACCTTCGTCTTCAGAACCTTTCATTAGGTTATACTTTGCCTCGTGCACTTACTCAGAAGTTTAAGGTAGAGAAGTTGAGAGTTTATGTTTCAGGACAGAACCTCTTCACTATTACTGACTATAGCGGTTATAACCCAGAAGTAAATGCCCGTCCATCTAAGAACCTGACTCCAGGTGAGGACTATGGTACTTATCCTTTGGCAAGAACATATATGTTTGGTTTGAATCTCACATTATAAAGAATTTTACGTCATGAAAAAGATAATATTATTAGCATCAATGGCCGCTCTGCTTATGACTTCTTGTGGAGATAGCTTTTTCGACTTAGAGCCATCAAGTAGCGTAATCATTGACAAAGTATATAAGACTGCAAGCGATTACAATGTTGCAGTAATAGGTTGCTATTCCAAATTGCAGTCACAGGTGAATTTCTATACAGAATGCTGCGAGTATCGTAGTGATAATCTTTCATTGAGTGCACCTACAGCAGGTACTCAAGACCGTTACGATATAAACCATTTTGCAGAGAAACCATCCAATGGAATCCTCAGCTCTTATTGGGCAAACTTCAATAACAACGTTTATCGTTGTAATCTTCTGCTCGACCAGATTGACGGTGCAAACTTTGCAGAAGGCTTGAAGAAACAGTATAAGGGTGAAGCGATGTTTATCAGAGCTTTGAACTATTTTAATATGTATCGTATTTGGGGTGGTGTTCCTGCTACAAAGCATGTTGTAAGTGCAGCAGAGGCTTTGAAAGTGGCAAGATATTCTGATGAGCAGATGTTCGACTTGATTGCTGGTGATTTGAAGGAGATTATTGATAACAACTATCTTCCTGAATCTTACTCATCAGCAGATATGGGTAGAGCAACATCTGGAGCAGCTAAGGCTTTGCTCGGTAAGGTTTATCTTACTTTCCATAAGTGGGAAGAAGCAAGAGATATTCTTTCTCAGCTGATTGGAAAATATCAGTTGGTTAGCCCTATCGCCCAGGTCTTCAATGTGGATAACAAGAACAATAAAGAGATTATCTTTGCTGTACATTTCAATAAGGAAATAGAGGGAGAAGGTCACAGCTATTGGTACAATCTTACCAATTCAACTGATGATACCAACCAGACAAGTTCTCTTCTCAATACTTATCCTACAGATGATGCTCGCAAAGATCTCATTACTTATGTACAGGCTGCGAAGAATGTGTATTTGATGAGAAAATTCTATGATACAAAGAGTACAACCTTCAATACTGTAGGTAATGATCAGATTCTCCTTCGTTATGCAGATGTTCTTTTGATGTATGCTGAGGCTCTTAACGAAATCGAGTATGATGCATCTGAGGGTTCTCTTGCTCTCAAATGTCTTAATGCCGTAAGAGAAAGAGCAGGCATCTCTAATTTGACTGCAAGACAGCTGCCTTCAAAAGAGAAGTTCCGCAAAGGCATCTTGGTTGAGCGACAGAGAGAGTTCCCTTATGAAGGTCAGCGTTGGTTCGACTTGGTAAGAATGGGATTTGCAAAGAGTGTAATGGCAGAAAATGGTATTGAAATCAGTGATTATCAGTTACTATTCCCTATTCCTCAGCAAGAAATTGAGAAGGTAGGTGATGAGACTATCCTTTGGCAAAATCCTGGATATGATAATAAATAATAAATGATTATAACATGAAAAAGATAATATATTTGCTGTCATTAATGACAGTCTTAATTCTTGCTTCTTGTAGCGATGATCTTCCAAAGGCAAGTTGGGACATTTGTCAGGTAAGTAGCTTTAACGCTACGGCGCAGGATGAGAAAGTATTGTTGGAGTGGGCTCCTATGCAGGGAGCCAACCCAACAGGTTATTTGGTCAATTGGACACCGGAAGTTGCTACATACGAAGGTGGTTCTGCAGAGTTGGATGCAAAGACTACCTCATATACTATAACAGGTTTGGTTAACAAGGTTACTTATACCATCACCATCCAGGCCATCTATGGCAACCAGCGTTCTATGATTTCTACAACAAAGGCAAGACCTGTTTCTGATACAGAGCCTTTCAAAGTTTGGTCAACAGACATGCCTAATGGTGGTATGGTGAAGACTGCAAATGCAGTATTTTCTTTAGATGGAAATACTTTCTACTTGCCTTCAGCTGGTGCAACTGGTGATGTAACTGCTTTTGATGCAATGACTGGTGCAGTGAAATGGACTGCTGCTATTCCTAAGACAACCTATGGTGGTGGTGTTGCTGTTGGCAAAGATGGAACTTTGTATCAGGGTGCTCGCAATGCAACCTTGTATGCTATCAATAGCGATGGTTCACAGAAATGGACTTATGCAACTGGTGCTGCTAACAAGAACCTGGATTGCTTCCCTGCAGTAACTGCTGACGGACAAACAGTATATGTACTTGATGGCGACAATGTTCTTCATTCTATCAATACTGCAACTGGTGCAAAGAATTGGAATGTAAAACTGACAGGTACAAAGAATAAGGCAGGTGCTGTTGCTATTGACAAAAAAGGTAATATCTATGCGGGTACACGTTCTGCTATTTACGGTTTCAAGGCAGATGGTACTCAGCTTTGGAAGGTTGTTGGTAAAGTTACAGAAATTGGTTCCTTCGCTTTGGATGGGGAGACCCTTTATGCTGCACAGATTGGCGGTGCTGGTTTGTTGGCATTGAACACATCTGATGGTTCTACTAAGTGGAGTGTTGAAGCTGCGGGCGATATTTATGCTCCTATTGTTGACAAGAGCGGTAATATCTACTTCACTGATAAGGGTGGTAAGGCGCTTTATGCTGTTGATAAGGCGGGACAACTGAAATGGAAGTTTACAATTGAAGCAGCTCCTACTTATTGTTTCCCTGTTCTTGACGATAAGGGTACTGTCTATTTCGGTAGTGGAGCAGGTCGCATCTATGCGGTTGACAGTTCAAATGGTGAGGAACTTTGGCACATGGATTCAGAAGGTACAGATAATAATGCCAAGATTATGTCAGGTATGACTATCGGTGAGAATCAGATTCTCTATGTGTCTTATATCGGTGGTAATGTTGCAGCAATCAAGATTTTTGCAGGTCCAGAGAAATCAACATGGAGCTGCAGAGGTGGAAATATTCATGGTACAAACCAATATTAATATTGAATCAGTATGAAAAAAATATATTTATTCATCGCATTATTCTCTTGCGTCCTGTTTTCATGTGGAAATGACGAAGATGGAATGACTTATGCGCAGCCTATCGAGGTAGGCGAAACTACCGACATGAAGGCTGCTAAAGAAGTTGCAGAAGCTTTGTGGGCAACAACTCCATTGCAGCAGCAACCTCTTAATGCTGAAAGAACTGAAGTTTTTAATAAAATCCAGAAGATGGCAGATGATTGTCCTTCAGATTTCTTTGAAAGCTATATTACAGCATTGGACCAGTCTGCAGAAATGAGAGAAAAGTATGATCCGATGTTGGCTCTTTATCGTTTGTCTTTAGATCATGTTATTGATGCGATTAAGACTACTACTGTTGAAAATGGTACTACTTGCATTTGGCAACTCTACAATATGGGTTACGTCGTAAAGACTCCAACCACTTGCTTTGGTATTGATATCAACCATCGTTGGGCCGAGAAATTGGAGCCTTACTTGGATTTCCTCTGTGTAACTCACAAGCATAAAGATCACTACAACACAAATCTTATAGATGCAATGTTGAAAGCTGGTAAGCCTGTTTACTCAAACTGGGTAACTGGTGGATTTACATCTAAGGTAAATACTGATTATCAGTTTAATAACATCAAGATTCATGTGTCAATTACTGACCATAATAATTCTGGCTTATCAAACTTCGTTTCTGTGTTTACTTTTGAATGTGGTGATGATAGTGGCAATTTCACAATGCTCCATACTGGCGACTCAAACTTCAAGGCTGCTCAGTACACAAACATTTTGCCACATGTAAATGTTTTGATTCCTCGTTATGCTCCTAATGCGCTTACCGAGAACAATATCATTGGTACTGGTGCAGGTCAGACTAAACCTGATTATGTATTACTCTCACACATTCTTGAACTTTCTCACGTTAGCGAGGAAGAGTCAAGATGGAGCTTGAATTCTGCCTTAGAAAGAGCTGCAAGACTTAATTGCGAGAACTCTTTTGTTCCTTTCTGGGGAGAAAAATTAGTTTGGAAAGATGGTAAATTGAATTAAAAATGAAAAAGATATTTGTTTTATCAATGTTGTGCATGCTCACTTCGGTGAGCTTTGCACAAAGCAATTTAAAAGAGATTCTTAAGAATTTCAATAAGCCTGCTAAGGAAAATGTTATGGTTGTTTCTCATCGTGGAGACTGGCGTAATGCTCCTGAAAATTCTGTTCAGGCTTTCCAAAACTGCATCGACATGGGTGTTGATATGGTTGAGTTGGACTTGAAGAAAACCAAGGATGGCGTACTGGTCTTGATGCACGATAAGAAGATTGACCGTACCATGAACGGAAAGGGCTTTCCAGAGAATTTTACGCTTGATTCTTTGAAATCTCTTCGCTTGAAGAATGGCGTTGGTTGCAAGACTCGTCATCATATTCCTACATTCCGTGAGGTGATGGAACTCTGCAAGGGTAAAATCATGGTGAATGTGGATAAGGGGTACGATTACTTCGATGATGCAATGAAGGTTTTGAAGGAAACTGGTACTGTTGACCAGTGCATAATCAAAGCTGAACTTCCTTACGAGGTAGTAAAGGCTGAGCATGGTGATGTTCTTGATAAAATGATTTTCATGCCTGTGGTAAACCTTGGTAAGCCTGGTGCGGAAGAGGTGATTGACGGTTACATCAAGAATATGAAGCCAAAGGCTTATGAATTGGTTTTCAAAACTGATGATGCTAATACTCGTCGCCTGATCAAGAAGGTGCGTGATAGTGGCGCAAGAGTTTTCATCAATACGCTCTGGCCTGAGCTTTGCGGTGGTCATGATGATGATCGTGCTGTTGAACTCAAGCAGCCAGAAGAAAGCTGGGGATGGATTGTCGGTCAAGGTGCTAAGCTTATCCAGACAGACCGCCCTGCATTGCTTCTCGAATATTTGAGAGCTAAGAAACTGCACAAGTAAAACGTAAAAAGTTCACGCTTATATGTTCAGAAGGTTTATTGTTTTAGGCTGGTTGTGCATACTTACAGCGGTAAGTTATGCACAACGACTCAACGAAATCCTTTCAGATTTAGCGGCTCCTGCTCAGCAGTCTGTTTTGGTCGTTTCTCATCGTGGTGACTGGCGCAATGCTCCAGAAAACTCACTCCAGGCATTCCAAAATTGTATTGACATGGGAGTTGATATGGTTGAATTGGATTTGAAAAAGACGAAAGACGGAGAACTTATCTTGATGCATGACGGAACTTTAGATCGTACAACCAATGGTACAGGAAAACCTGAAGATTATACGCTGGCAGAACTCAAAAAACTTCGTTTGAAAAATGGTGCAGGCTGCCGTACCCGTCATCAGATTCCTACACTTAGGGAAACTATGCTACTTTGCAAGGGAAAGATTCTTGTGAATGTGGATAAAGGGTACGAGTATTTTGAAGATGTGCAAAAGATTCTTGAAGAAACGGGTACTGCTAATCAATGTGTGGTCAAGGAAAGGTTGCCTTACCAGACCGTAAAAGAGCAACATGGCAATATTCTGGATAAAGTAATATTCATGCCTAAGGCTGACTTGTGCCGGGCTGATGCAGAAAGTATTATAGACAGTTATCTGCAGAATATGAAGCCTTTGGCTTTCGAGGTTAGGTTCTCTCAGGTAGATGATCAGGTTTTACGTCTTGTGAAAAAGCTAAGAGACAATGGCATTCAGGTGTTTGTCAACGCCTTGTGGCCAGCGCAGAATGCGGGACATGATGATGATAGAGCCGTAGAGCTTCGCCAGCCGGATGAGAGCTGGGGATGGCTTGTTCAACAAGGTTTCAAACTTATCCAAACTGACCGTCCTGCGTTGCTTCTCGAATATTTGAGAGTGAAGAATCTTCACAAGTAGTTTTAGGTTTCATTATATATTTCAAATAGTTGATTGTGTTAGGATAGTTGTGCATGCTTACGGTGGTAAGTCATGCACAACTTAAAAAACTCTGACTCATGTTGCTTTCTTGGATATGTATTGGAATTCAATCTCTCATTTATAATAACTAAAAAATATGTTTAAGAAAATAATTGATTTTTATAAAGTTTCCGAACCAGTAGCATGTGAAAACATGAGTGAGGAGGAAAGTGCCAAGAAACTCAAGAGATTGCAATGGGCAACTTTCCTTTCTGCTACTATCGGTTATGGTACTTACTATGTTTGCCGATTGAGCTTGAATGTAATCAAAAAGCCAATTGTGGATAATGGTGTTTTCTCTGAGACAGAGTTGGGTATTATCGGTTCTGTTCTCTTCTTCACTTATGCTATCGGTAAGTTTACCAATGGTTTTCTTGCTGACAGAAGCAACATCAAGCGATTGATGTCAACAGGTCTGTTGGTTACGGCTTTGGTCAACTTGATTTTGGGCTTTACCCATTCCTTTATACTTTTCGCCGTATTATGGGGATTGAGCGGTTGGTTTCAGTCTATGGGTGCTGCTTCTTGCGTGGTAGGTCTTTCCAGATGGTTTACTGATAAGAACCGAGGCACGTTCTACGGCTTTTGGAGTGCTAGCCATAATATTGGTGAGGCTATGACGTTCATCTTTGTGGCTTCTATTGTAAGTGCATTTGGATGGCAATATGGTTTTATCGGTGCTGCTGTAGTGGGTATTGCCGGTGTGGTACTGTTGCTGACGTTCTTCCATGATACTCCTGCCAGCAAGGGTGTTTCGCTCCCTGGTGCACAGGTGATAGAGAAAAAGCAGCAGGATACGGCTTCTTATAATAAGGCACAGAAAGCTGTGCTGAAGAATCCTTTGATCTGGGTCTTGGCTTTGAGTAGTGCCTTCATGTATATTAGCCGTTATGCGGTAAATAGCTGGGGTATTTTCTATCTGGAAAATGAGAAGGGTTACTCTACCATTGATGCAAGTTTTATCATTTCTATCAACTCTGTTCTCGGTATTGTAGGTACTGTGACATCTGGTTTGTTATCTGATAAGGTATTTAAGGGCAACCGCTATTTGCCTGCAGTTATCTTCGGATTGTTGAATGCTTTAGCTCTTTGTCTGTTCCTCCTGGTTCCTGGTCATCAGCTTTGGGTAGATGTTACTGCCATGATTCTCTTCGGTTTGAGTATCGGTGTATTGCTCTGCTTCCTTGGCGGTTTGATGGCTGTGGATATTGCTCCTAAGAATGCTTCTGGTGCAGCTCTTGGTGTTGTCGGTGTCGCAAGTTATGTTGGTGCTGGTATTCAAGATATCATGAGCGGTTTACTCATAGAGGGTAATAAGCAGATTGTGAATGGAGTGGATTGTTACGACTTCACCTATATCAATTATTTCTGGATAGGTGCAGCTTTAATGTCTGTTCTCATGACAAGTATAGTTTGGAAAGCCAAACCTAAAAAGACAAGTGTTTAAAGTTTTTTAGGGTCATGAAAGTTACCTATAGTGATAGGATAATTTTCATGACCATTTTTTTAGAGGAGAAAACTTATGAAGGGGAAGTTTTCTGTTATTTCCTTCCGAAGTCGGCTGGGATTTCGCCCCAAGTCTTGGTATCCCATTTCAGAATAGGGATGGTAACCTGATGGGTGCGGAGCCAGTTCTCTGCGCGGGCTATGATCTGATGGAGCTGCGCGGTCTGGGGAGTATGCTCCAACTTGGTCTTGCATTGTTTCTTTTTTACCCACAACTGGGCATTCACGCTGTCGCTATAGATTACCTTGTCGGTAATCCCCCTTTGCTCCATCAGGGCAAGGGCGTGGACTATGGCGAGGAACTCACCGATATTATTGGTGCCGTGAAGTGGACCGTAGTGGAAAACCTGTGCTCCCGTCCGCAGGTCTATGCATTGGTATTCCATCGGACCTGGATTGCCGGAACAGGCTGCATCTACAGCCCAGGCATTTGCCATTACTTCATTGGGCAATGGTAAAACGGTATCGTTTCTCCATGATGGAGGATTCACAGGCATATTACTCATATTTCTATTATTTCTGTTGGGGTTAAAAAAGCAAATGAGCATGTCCCAATCTTTCTGTTGGGACGATGCTCATTATTTGTCAATAGTCAATATTCTTATTAAATTGTAGGTTATTATATCTTGAATTTCCTTTCATATAGAGAATTCTTACATAATAATAAACCCCCTACATTAGGATCATTACATTCTTTCTGGAACCTCGATGCCGAGAAGGGCCATACCGTTCTTCAAGATCTTAGCGACATTGGCTGCAAGAACCAGACGAGTGATCTTCTCTGCCTCGCTCTCAGCATTCAGGATGCTGTAGTCGTGATAGAACTGGTTGAACTCCTTGGTCAACTCGTAGCAGTAGTTGGCAATACCTCCAGGGTTGTAGTTGTTGCCTGCATCGGCTACGGCTACAGCGAAGTCGTTCATTTTCTGGATGAGGTCAATCTCCTTTTCGTTGATAGGAGCATCTGCACCCAATTCTGCAGGAATCTCGATGCCCTCGGCTGCAGCCTTGCGCATGATGCTGCGGATACGAGCGTAGGTATATTGGATGAAAGGACCTGTGTTACCGTTGAAGTCGATACTCTCCTCTGGGTTGAAGAGCATGTTCTTGCGGGCATCTACCTTGAGGATGAAGTACTTCAACGCTCCGAGACCCACGATGCGTGAAATCTCCTGGCGCTCTTCCTCGCTCATGTCCTTGAACTTGCCGAGCTCATCGCTTGTCTGGCGAGCGTCCTTGATCATCTCTGCCATCAGGTCATCAGCATCTACTACGGTTCCCTCGCGGCTCTTCATCTTTCCGTTAGGCAACTCTACCATACCGTAAGAGAAGTGAACCAAGTCCTTACCCCACTTGAAGCCGAGACGGTCGAGCAGGATAGAGAGTACCTGGAAGTGGTAGTTCTGCTCGTTACCTACTACGTAGATCATCTTGTCGATAGGGAAGTCCTTGAAACGGAGATCGGCTGTACCGATGTCCTGAGTCATGTAAACAGAAGTGCCGTCAGAACGGAGCAGGAGCTTCTGGTCGAGGCCCTCGTTGGTGAGGTCAGCCCAAACAGAGTTATCATCCTTGCGGAAGAAGAGACCCTTCTCCAATCCTTCCTCTACCTTCTTCTTACCCTCGAGGTAAGTATTTGACTCATAATATATCTTGTCGAAACTTACACCCATCATCTTGTAAGTCTCATCGAAGCCTGCGTAAACCCAGTTGTTCATCTTCTGCCAGAGTGCACGAACCTCAGGGTCGTTGTTCTCCCACTTTACGAGCATCTCGTGAGCCTCCTTGATCAGCGGAGCCTCTACTTTAGCTTTCTCTGTGGCAGCTTCCTCGTCCATGCCCTCCTTCATGTACTGAGCCTTGAGCTCTGCGATTTCCTCACGATAGTGCTTGTCGAAGGCTACATAGTAGTCGCCGATGAGGTGGTCGCCCTTCTTGCCGGAAGTCTCAGGAGTTTCGCCATTGCCCCACTTGAGCCAAGCGAGCATAGACTTACAGATGTGAATACCACGGTCGTTAACGATGTTTGTCTTGATTACCTTGTTGCCGTTAGCCTCCATAATCTGAGCCAGAGACCAGCCGAGGAGGTTGTTGCGCACGTGACCGAGGTGGAGAGGCTTGTTGGTGTTAGGAGAAGAGTACTCGATCATGACGAGCGGGCTGTTCTCTGTAACTGGCTTCTCACCAAACTTAGGGTCAGCGTTGATGGTATTCAAGAGTCCTACCCAAGCGGCAGGAGCGATAGAAAGGTTGAGGAAACCCTTAACCACGTTGAAGTCTGCGATAACGTTAGCGCAGTTTTCCTTCAGGTAGTCACCAATCTCGAGTGCAGTTCTCTCAGGAGTCTTCTTTGACATTTTGAGGAATGGGAATACGACGAGGGTAAGGTTACCTTCGAAATTACTCTTGGTCTTCTGCAGGGCTACCATTTTCTCTGGCACGTCCTGACCATAAAGCTCTTTCACCGCAGCGATTACTGAGCTGATGATTTCGTTTTCTATCTTCATTATCTTAAATGTATCTTTTTTACCGGTAATATTTTTCTATGCCTGGTCAAAAGCCCTCATCCGAGGGGCAAATCGCTCCGAATGGAGCATAAGTTTGACTTAGCGGCTGCAAATTTACAAATAATTATTGAATTACGCAAAGAAATGTTGCGCATTATATATTTTTTTATTTCATTTTTAAAAGAAATGGAAAATAGGACGTTTCTTCCTACAATTCTATTGCGTTTGTAGCTATTAAAATAAAGCGTATAAAATGAAAGAAGCGTATCATGAATTCCATGATACGCTTCTTGACTGAATATTTTGAAGTATTCTTATCCTTCCAATATGATGTTAGCCACATCCTCCGGTGAATTCCATAGGATTCCATCTTGCAACTCATCGTCGGTAAAGCCGTTGAGGGCTTCTCTGGCTTCCTTTTCGCTGAGAAGCTGAGTTCCGTCCTCGTTCTTTGCATCGAGCAGTGCTTGAAAGATGGCTGCTTTGTATTCTTCGATTGTCATCATAGTCTAATAATATTGGTTATGTTATATTTTATGGTGGCAAAATTAATGTATTTTTTTGAGAACACCAAGCGAATTGTCTGTTTTTTTACGACTTTAATTGCTTTTTTATGATTTGACGAGCAGTTTCGGGTCATACCTACTTTTCTGAAAGATATGCCTTCCGGTTTATTTTCCCGTTGAAGGTGCGCTGGATGCTTTCTACTTGCTCATATTGGGTAGGAATTTTATAAGGTTCGAGCTTGTCGCGAAGTGCTAAGGCTATCTCCCGTTTGTTGAACGGATGATCCCCGTCGAGCACAACTAATAGTTTCAGAATGGTGCCCAAAACCCGATGGTTGGCAGGAATGCAGATGCAGTCCTTGATAAATGGAAGGCTGAGAGCGGCATCTTCTACTTCATCTGGCGCTACCTTATAACCGCCCACATTGATGATGTCGCCATCCCGTCCCTTGAGCCGCAAACGTCCTTGTTCGTCAACTGTTCCCCGGTCGGAGGTGTAGAGGACTCCTTCTTTCATGATAGAGTGGGTCAGGGCTTCATCACCATAATAACCACTCATGAGCGTTTTCCCTGTGCAGGCGATTTTCCCGTCTTCGCCGATGATGAAACCTGTATGCTTCATCGGTTTGCCTACACAGCCAGCCAAGCATTCGCCGTGCTGGAAATCATAGGTGGAGATGATGCCCGTCTCGGTGGAAGCATACGTATTGTAAAGGCGGCTCTGGGGCAGGGCAAAGCAAAGCTTCTCCATATCGTTCTGAGAGATAGGAGCTGCGCCTGTTTCGATGAATTCTATTCTATCTGCATACAGGGCAAGGCGGTCGGAAGCAAATGTCAACAGCATCCGGATGCTTGCCGGAACCAGGAATGTGGCAAACTTTCCTTCAGTAGGGGAATCCATTGCCTGAAAGAAACTGTTGATGTCTTTCATTCCGTCGATGATGTGCAGGGTGCCGCCTACGAGGATGATGGGATAGACCTTGGAGAGACTTCCGATGTGGCTGAGAGGACCATTGATGATGAAGGTCAGGTTGTGATGAAAGCTTTGTGCTTCTATCAGATTTTCAGCATTGGCGATGATGGTGGAATGGGAAATCATCACTCCCTTCGACTTGCCGGTTGTGCCTGTCGTGAAAAGTATGTCGGCGACTCCTGCGGGAATGGAGGCTTCTTCTGTCTTGTTCATTTCTTCAGAAAACTGCGATTCCTGTTCCAGCGGAACTGCCACGTTTCCTGAGCGATGAATGGCAAAATATGTTACGAGGCATTCTATCGTAGGGGAAGCAACGAAAGGAATCGCCTGTCCCTTGCTATGAAACGAAGTGGCTGTATCGGTTACACGGTTCCACAGTTGCCGGTAAGTGCATGATTCTTCTCCGCAGATGATTGCCACCTTGTCGGGGAATAATGCTGCATCTTTCTCCAGATAGTCCTCTAAAGTCAACAGATGATCCTCTGATGTCAGCATATAGTCCTCTGATGTCTTCATACGCCTGCCTGTTTTTTCTTTTCTACCATTGCCACAAGGCTGTCTAAGTTGCGGAAATTCCGAGGTGTTACGTCTGATGATTCCAGTTTTATCTGGTATTCGTCTGAAAGGAGCATCAGGATGGTGGTAATGCCTAAGGAATCCAGTTCATTGAACAGGAAATCTGAATCTAAATCTATCAGTGGTAGGGCTTCTTCCAGGATTTTTCTAATATTCTCTTTCATATTGATTTTCATTTTTATACATATTGATTTTAGTTCATCTTAAATCTCATTCATGCAGATCTTGATTCTTATTTATAATCACATTTGACGTCTGATTTCAGCTTGGTTGATGATTTCTACATTTTCAACGATTCCTTCCATGCTGAATTTCATCAGTCTGCATTTGTCAGGATCCGCTTCTACGGCAATCACTTTTGTTTCCGGGTGGAGTAGGGCAAAGAGGAGCGCTTTCTCTCCATAGCCGGCAGACGGGATGATGACTGGCAGGGAAGTATCCTGCTGTTCCATCCACGCCTGATAATCACGGTTGCGCCTGAGATTTCGCTTGACGGTGCTGAAAACTTCCACACCCTTGTAGCGATAGCGGTCGAGAACCAGGTCGTGATAATAGGCAACTCCCTCTTTCCTGCGGCGGAAAAGCATCTGTAAGGAAAGGGGGCGAACCCGGTATTCTCCCTTGTGCTTCACCAGCCAGTTGAAGATAAGCGGCGGGAAAATATAGGCCATCAGAACCACGGAGAACATGCCTGCGATGGTAACTTCTGCCAATGAGCGGAGTGCCGGATGGCGGGCTACTATCAGCGTGCCGATGCCGATAAACATGATGAGGGCTGAAATGATGATGGAATGCTTGTAGGAGGCAAGCATCTTGCGCCGGTAAGCATATTCGTACATGGCTCCCTCTGTCATGAAGATGGTGTAGTCGTCTCCCTGACCGAAGATGAAGGTGGCGAGGATGATGTTCACGATGTTGAACTGCATGTGGAAGATGGCCATCAGTCCCAATATCCACAACCAGCTGATAGCCATCGGGATGAACGAGAGGACTGCTAACTCGATACTTCCCATAGACAACCAGAGGAAGAAGAACACGATGAATCCGCAGGCAAATCCGATGTAGTTGAAATCGTCTGACAGATGGTTGGCAATGGCGCTGTTCATGCTCTTCACATCAAAACTGAAGCAATGTTGTGCTTGCAGACAATCCTCCACCTTCTCTACATCCTTTTCTTTGGCAGAGAGGATGTTGATGACGTGGTATTTGCCGTTGAGACTGTCGGTACTGATGTTGGAGGCAAATGCGGATTGCAGCAGAGGTTTGAAATGCTGAATGTCCTGCGGCTGGTAATCCTGGTGGAGAATGCGCTCGAAATCTGCGAAACAACCATCGGCAAATCCTTCTTCTGTCATATAAGGTTTGATGCCGGAAGTGAGGAGATGCTGGTGCTTATCGAGGAATTTCTGCCAGAGTTGCAGGCGCCGTGCCTGTTCTTTCTTCGATGTGATAAACTGGTTGCAGGAGGAGTAGTCCTGTATAGTCTTCTGGTCGGAAAGTTCCTGCAGAGTTCCCTGCAAGGAGAGGCTTTTGTCGAGTGCTCCGTCCAAAGTGGAGTCGGAAGACAGGGCATAGACTTTCTGGATTCCGTCTTCCTGTTTCATCATTTTGGCGAAATATTCCATGTCTGCCTTCTGTTCCGGAGTCATATAATTAATGTGTGCCATGTTGGTGTCAAACTCCGTCTGCAGACTGAAATATCCGAAGATGATGGTCAGGATGAGCACAATGGTAACGAAGATCGGTTTCTTTTCGAGCGAGATGTTGCTCCACTTGTCAAGGAATGTATGCTTTGCCTCTCCTGTTGTCTTAGAAAGATGGGGAAGATAGATGAGCACGAATACGATGGTGCCGACGAGCAGGAGAGAACTGAACAGTCCCAGGTCTCTTAATGCCACGGATTTTAGTGGAACTAATGCCAGGAAAGCACCTACCGTAGTCACGTTGCCCACCAGGAGGGGCATGACGATTTCTTTCAGCGCCTTCCGCTTGTCGGGTGTATGAGAAAGGTGGGCGATGAAATGAAGAGGGTAGTTGACTGCAATACCCAAGATGATAGATGAAATGCCGATGACGATGACCGAAACCTGATTGTGGAAGAGAGCTAACCCGCCGATGGCAAAGAGCCAGCCCCATCCGATGGAAAGGGCTATGAGCAAAAGGTTTCTCCTGCTTCTGAAGGAGAAGAAGAGCAGGGCAAGGATCAGTACGACGGCAATACTTACAGAAAGAATGCTGTCGGTTTTGATCTGATGGGCATTGGTGACGGCAATAACGGGTCCGCCTATGATGTGGATTTCTATATTCGGATGCGACTGGCTGGCTTCCCGGGCACAGTCTTTTAGCATTTGGGTAAGGCGGGCATTATTCTCAGTCTCACTTGCCCCGTAGGGAGAATCCATCATCACAATGGCCTTCTTCATGTCGGGAGAGAAGATATAGCCATCGTACATTTCATATTTCAGACTGGATTCGGAATGCTGCAATTTCTGCAGGATGGGAGTGAAGAGGTTCAGCGGGTCGCGCTGAATATTGTCAGACAGAATGCCGCCGGTAGGGAAGAGGAGCATTTGCTTGTCTGCTTTCAACTGGTGGGGAATGTAATCGGGCTGACTGAGCAGACTGTCCATTCTCCGATAGTCTGCATCTGTCAGAAAATAAGGAATGTTCTGATAGACGAAATCTGTTATCTGGTTCATCTTTTCCAAATCCACTTGTGCCATCAGGTTTCTGATGACGTGGGCAGAGTCTGTTTTCTCCACATTCTCTACGAAAGCGTCTATGGTGCGGGTCAGTATTTCCGGATCATCGGCTGCAGCTTTCGTGTCTGAAGCCTGTTGGGTGGAATCAGACTGCGCAGCGTTCCGGTATTGGAAGATGGCGAAAATCTTGCTGGCTCCCGAAATGTTCTGATAGACCTTCATGGCATTCTGGTGCTCGCTGTCTATCGGAAGAAAGTCGGCAATATCTTCCTTGTAGTTCAGTCTGGTAACTGCAAGGAGGAGTATGAGCGTGATAGCTACGGATGAGCAGATGCCACTCAGCCGATGCGTCTTGAGATAATCGTATATTTTCAGAATCAGTTCTGTCATTTTCTTATTTCTTATTTTTTCTGCTTCTTTCTTATTTTTTTCTGCTTCTTACTTATTGTTTCTTCTACTTCTGCTTACTTGTTGTTTACAGGGTTGGCGTAAATGCCTAAGTAAATATCTTTCAGCATTTCGATGTCGCAAGTATCATAATGTTCCAATTCTCTGACGTGTGCCAAGAATTCTTCCTTCTGTTGTGGGGTATAGAAATCCTGATATTTTCTGGTGCCGTACCGCAGGTCGTAAGCGATGTAATTGTTGGGATACAGACGATAGGCCTTGTTGATGCGGTCGTCCAGCAGATGGGCTACTGCCTTGTGATATTCGTTGCTCGTAAGCTGTTCCAGTTTCATCAGTTCCATGCGGGAAATCGGTTCGCAGATTTCTATGTGTACCCTACCTTTGGGTTGGGAGATTCCTGTCAGAATACTGTTCAGGTCTTCGCCCGGTTTTTTGGTGTATTTGGCAAACTGGCTTTCGTAGAGCTCGAGTGTTTTCAGAATATCGCACGATTCCCATTCGTAGGAAACCGCCACAGGAACGATGTGCAACTGGTCTATTGCCTTGATTTTATCATCCGGGCAAGACATGCAGAACATCTTGATGATGCCCTGGTCTGTCGTGTCGTTTCCATCCTTGGTCCTGCCGTTGCGCTGGGCAATCCAGATGGACTGTCCTTTCTCCTGAATCACGAAGCGGATGTAATCGGACAGGTGTCTGGAACTGCGATAGAATTCTTTCAGACTTCCGCCTGGGCGTTCTACCTTAAACATCTTGTTGCATTTGCCAATATCGATAATCAACTGGTTGGACATCAGATTGGCACCAAAGGTAATCTCTGTGGTGTCGAAGCCGTGATTGAGCAGGAAATATTGGAGAAGACTGGAGTCTAACATGATGTCACGGTGGTTGGAAACATAGAGATAATGCCCTTCAGGACTCAGCTTGTCGAGTCCTGAACAGGAAAATTCCGTGATGCTGTTTTCTATCACCTGCTGGTTGACTTTACTCATCGTGTCCTGTTGAAATTCCCTAACCGTCTGGTAGTTGGCTATGCGTTGACGGATTTCCTTGACCGATTCTTCCGGATAGACGTATGCAGAAAGAATCGGAAACGATGAACTGTGGGCGATGCGCTGTATGGCCTCAAGAAATTCATCGGGATTGTATGGGCGAATATCGTCAAAATCTGTTATGTTCATATTGGAATCTTTTTGGTTCTTTCATTCTTGGAATTCTTGATTTTTTCATTCTTGGAATCCTTGAATCTGGAAAAGTCTAATGCTGTAATTATTGGGTCTGAAGTTTTCTGATCCAAACTAAAAACTCTTTCTTCCATTGCCGGCATTCGGGCGAACCCTTCGTGTCGGAGGCTCCAAATCCATGTCCTCCCGTCTTGTATTGGATGTATTGATGGGGAATATGATGGACAGTCAGGGCGGAATCGAGCAATTCTGAGTTCTGGTATTTTACGATAGGATCATCCTTGCAGTTTACCAGAAACACGGGTGGACAACTGGCTGAAATATGATGCTCAATAGACAGGGAGTCGCGAAGCAGTCTGCTGTTTTTGTGGTTGTCGCCCAACAAGGCTCTGCGCGACCGCTTGTGAACGTATTTTCCGTTCATGGTAACGACCGGATAGATGGGGGCTACAAATGTTAGGGGGAGTTGACGCAGGGTAACTCCCGACAGAACCAGGTGACCGCCTGCAGAAAAGCCCATCGCTCCAATGCTGTCGGAGCAGACTCCGTATTCCCTTGCGTGTTCCTTAATATATAAGGTGGCTTGGGTCAGGTCGTCCAATGCGTCAGGGTATCGGACTCCTCTGAACAGATGGCGGTAATGCAGGAAGAAGGCCATGAATCCGGCAGTACGGTAATGGAGCACGAATGCAGAGATTCCGTTGTTCTGCAACCATTTGCCCACTTCGTGTCCTTCGCCATTCATATCGTGCCAGAGGTAACTTCCTCCAGGACATACGATGACAGCCATCTTGCTGCCACCTTTTGCCAGATATGCAGTCATTTCCACATTCTTTCTGCATGCTGTGCCTTGCCAGATGTTGACTTTCTCCTGTGCCTTCAGTATCTGGAGACATAGGAGGACGAACCCTATTATGATCATCAGTCTTTGCTTCATCGGTTTAATTCTCATTCTTTCCGATTTCATTTATTTTATGGAGTATGGAATTTCTTCCTAAAATAGCCTCGGCGGTATTGATTGCCGTCAGGGGAACGCCGCAGAAACCATGAAGGTTGTTGTTCTGACCTGTCAGCAACAGGTTATCCACCTTGGTAACCACGGGAACCTGCGATAATGCGATGTTTTTATAGTCCTTGCTGAATCCGCTCAGCGCTCCGTCTTTCACTCCATAAAAGTCGCGAATGGTCAATGGAGAAGCCGTGATGATTCTGTCGATACATGCTCCGAACCCCGGGTGAATTTCCTCGATATGAGAGAGGAGCTGTTGTGCTTTCTGGGCTTTCCAGGTTTCGTATTCCTCGCCCCGATGCCCCACGGTGGTCTGTTCCCATTTCTTTACTTCATCATAGAGCATAGGTGCGGTGATGAGGACTTTGGAACTGTATTTGCCCTGGTTCTCGTCTGGCGGAGTCATCAACAGGAAGCCTAAAGGCCAGGTGTCGTGCTGCTCGCCGAATTTCCAGACTTCATCGTATCGGGTCATGTAATATTCCGAATGATTGATGTATGGGAAGCAGTCGGGCTTCAGTTTGATATAGACGGAAAACGCTGAATAGGAATTTGGAATCTGATTCAGGCGCTCTCTATAAGCCTTAGGGAAAGCTTTTTCGGGCATCCGTTTCAAGAGGGTGCAAGGGTGAATGGCTGAGATGAAGTAGTCGCCCTGAAAGATTTCTCCTTGCCGGGTTCTTACGTACTCCACATGACGGTTGTTGACTTCCACCCATTCTACTTCTGTATGGGTGAGCACCTTTCCTCCTGCCTGTTCGATTACAGAAACAAGCAGTTGGGCAAAATGTTGACTTCCTCCCACAAACCGGCTGGTGCCTTGGATGTAGAGGGTGGAGATGATGGCGTGGACAAAGGCGGGAGTCTCGTCCTGTCGGCCTCCATAAAGCGGATTCATGTAGGAAACGATGCTCCGGAGCTTGCGATTCTGGATGTATTTTGCAACAAAAGCATCTGCTGCCATCAGAAACTCATCGGTATGAACCTGAAGGAAATCGGTCGTAGGACGGAGATGAAACAGGTCGATGGAGTCGCTAATGGCAAATATGGCATCTACATAGCGTTGCAGATTTTCCCGTTCTTCCGGGAAATAAGCAGATAATGAATTGATGAAACCTTCTTTTCCTTTCTGGAGCTGATAGGTCTGCTGGTCTTCTGCAAAGTAAAGGCAGTCTGTACAGTCTGCATCTACATCTTTGATTTTCACCTGGTCCAGGATGCCCAAGTATTCGCAGATGCGGTAGATGTTTCCGCCAGGTTGCATTCCGCCTATGACGTGCATTCCTGTATCAAAGGATTCACCGAAGCGATGGAAACTCTGCAGCCCGCCACCAGCCGTAGCGTTCTTTTCGAGCACAGTAACCCGTAAGCCTTCCTTGGCAAGGATGGCTCCAGTAAACAGTCCTCCCAAACCTCCTCCTATGATGATAGCCGTCTTCATTCGTTACATTTTTTTATCTGTTCGTAAATGGTCCTGGCAGTCAGAAACTCCGAGCAAGTTACGATGGTTCCTACCAGGACTCCCAACATTCCGTGGGAGTTGATGTTTTGTCCTGTCTGAAATACATTAGGCACTTTGGTGCGTTGGGGCACCCTGTATGCAGCTCCCTTCGTGATGTCTTTGGCAATACCATACATGGCTCCGTCCTCTGTTCCCGTATAGTCGAGATAGGTAAGTGGGGTGGCAGTATAGTATTCCGCAATATGATCTCTGAGTCCAGGGAAATGAGTCTCCACAACGTCCAGCAGTTTTTCTGCTTTCTGGCGCTTGAAAGTTTCATATTCCTCTCCTCTCTTTCCTACGGAAGAACCTTTCCAGCGGGCCACTTCTTCCATCTTCATATAGGAGAGAATAACTCCTGATGAAGCGTAGGTTGTTGGTGTGGAGTCTGCACAGAAATGCATGTACAGAAATCCCTTGGGCCAGGATGCTTCCGAGTAATTTTCACAATTCCATGGCGTATTGCCCTGATAACCATAGTAATTGTAGTTGAGGTAGGGCACTTCTTTCTCCTTGAACCGCAGGAAAACAGAGAAGCAGCCTACTGTTTGTGGAATGCTGTTGATGCGGTTTCTGTAGGCAGGCCGTATCAGTTTGGTGTCGAGCATTTCTAAGGTGCGTTTGGGGTGCGCATCTGAGATCACGTAGTCGCAAGGGAAGAATACGGTTTTCTTTTCCTTTTTGTTCCAAACCTCTATTCCCGTTGCCTGTTTGTCGTCGCAGACGATATGTCTTGCCTGATGGAGAGTAAGTATTTCTCCTCCGTATCTCTGGAGCGTATTGGCAAGTGCTTGGGCAACAGAATCGCTTCCTCCCTTTATGCGGTAAGCACTCTGGTTGTAGAAATCCATGATAAAGGCATGGGTAGAGAAGGGAGTCTTGTCTTTCTCTGCTGCATAGAGGGGGAGATTGCCCACCAGTACTTTCGCCAGGGTAGGGTCGGTAATCAGTTCGTCAATTACCTCGTTGATGGAGCGCAGCTGGTATTCTGTGTTGATGACGGAATCTGAATCTGCATCTTTCAGAGCGTGCAGGGAAGAAGCCTGGGCGATTTTTTCCACCAGATTGTAATATCTGATGAGATTCTCATGCTGGTCTGGAAAGTATTCTGTCATCTGACGGATGAAATTCTCTCTGCCATTGGCAAACTTGTATTTCTTGCCAGCCAAGGCTACCACATCATAACCGGAAGGATCCAGTTGGGAAAGTTGCACATCCCTGTCTATCTCCAGATAGCGCATCAGTTTGGACAGAGTCTGACCTTCTGCAGCACTTCCGATAAAGTGCATTCCAGTTTCAAACTTGGCACCATGGCGATAGAAGCATTGCAAGCAACCGCCTATTTGCTGCGACTGCTCCAACAGCGTAACGTGATAACCATTCTTGGCTAAAATCACGCCACATGACAGACCTCCCAGTCCACTTCCTATAATAATAACTCTTTTCAATTCAGACTCTTTTTTCTATTTCGTTTGCGATTTCTTCGTATTTCTCCTTATATTGTTTGCGCAATGTGGAGGCTTGTTTTCTCAATTCTCCCATGGCTTGCAATTCCTTCCTGCTTATCGGATTTCCCACTTCGATATAGAAGATACCCTTGCGCAGATGGTAGGTTTTCTTAGGGAGGATTTTGCCTGGTCCATAAAGGTACATAGGCAATATTTCCAATCCGAGTTCCTGCGACAGATAGAATGCTCCCTGATGGAATCTGCCTATACGACAGTCCTTGGATCGGGTTCCTTCGGGATAAACGGCAATACTGTAACCCCGATCTGTCAGCGAACGGAGTTGCGGCATCAGCGGTTCCAGACCCTCTATTACGGGAAGATATTCTGCATGACGAATCAGGAAGCCATAAGTAGGATTGTTCCAAACCCATTGGTTTGTCAGAAACACAATCTTGGGTGTAAAGACCAGTTGGCACATCAGATCCAAATGCGACTGGTGGTTGCAGATGATGATACGGGGCTTATCAAAATCGAATCTTACCGGTTTTTTTCCCTTGATGATCATTCCGCCTACTTTTCTGATGAATTTAGTGCCGGGGATGCCGTGATGAATCATCACAAATCTGGCTGCATGATAGATCAGTTCATGGAGCCGAACCTGTTTCTTTTCGGTCATCCTTCCGATTTTGATGTAGAGCCAGGCTAAGGGCGTGATGATGACCATCATAAAGAAGAGGAAGAACAACAGGGAATAAGCCGTTCTCAGAAATGTTGCCATCTTGCGGTAAAGACGGCAAGGCAGACCATAGATAATTGCCAGCACACACAATAGGGTGTTGAGAAGGCTGATGCGAGCGAAATCCATGCCTGGTCGGAAATGGCTTATCCGTTCTTTGCGTGGTGGATAATATACCTGGATAGGGATGGAAACAATCTCCGTTCCGTGCCAGGAGGCGAAAACCAAGAGTTCCAATTCGGCTTCGTATCTGTTGGTGAGCAGGGATAAGCCGTGGAGCTTGTGCAGAGGGTAGAGGCGATAACCGGTCTGGGTATCTGCCAATCGTTTGCCAGTTTGTACGAAGAACCAGAAGTTGGAGAATTGATTGGCAAAATCACTTCCCTTGGAACGTTCAACACCTTGGAGTGGTCTTGCTCCAATGATGAGAGCTCCCGGATGTTCCTGATTGGCTTTCAGAAAGAGCGGAATATCTTCAGGTTTATGCTGACCATCCGCATCTAATGTAATGGCGTAGGCAAATCCCATGGACAAGGCTTTTCTGAAACCTTGCTGGAGAGCGTAGCCCTTACCTCGGTTTTGAGAATAAGCGACAACGGTAATGTTGTCAATCTCCCCAATGATCTGGGCAGTACTGTCTGTACAGCCATCATTGACGACAATGACATCATCACAAAAGCAGAGCGTCTCCTTCACTACTTCCCCAATGGTTTTCTCATTATTGAAAGTAGGGATGATCACGCAGATTCCTCTTGCTCTTAAAAGTCTTTTCTGTTGTTCCAACTTATCTTCCATTTATTCCTTTATTAATTTCCTCCTCCCTTTCTCATTTCTCATTTGTCATTTTTCATTTTTTTTCTGCACGTGAAAGAGATTTTAGCTTTTGTCTCTTCATCGGAAGCAACGATGATTTGTGCTTTAACCTCTTGGGAATCTTCTGAAGTTTCAATTTTCTTGAAGGTATAAGAGATTTCCTTTTCTTTAAGAGGAGAAATAACAGAGAGGAATTTCACGTTTTTGACGTGGGTAATCTCCAAAGATTCCTGGAGAAGTTCAGCTAACAATTCCTTTCCGATTTGTAGAATGCAGACTCCCGGTGTAACAGGTTCGCCAGGGAAATGAGCCTGATAGATAAAATGCTCTGGGTTGAGGCGAAGACGAAAGGAAGTATTGCTTCTGCTCGAAAGGACTTCTTGGCATTTCTGCTGTAAGCCTGCTGCTTCCTTCTGCTGCAAGTTTCCCTGTTTGTCTGTTTCGACAATTGTATAAAGATGATTTTTCAGTTGCATCGTCCTGTTTATTTTTGTTTTTTATCCACTTTTTTCTCCAATTCCACTTTTTTCTCCAATTTCACTTAATCCTCCATTCTTTCTTTATCCTCCATATTCTCTTTTTCCTCCATTGTTTCTTCCAGTTCCGTGAATTGATAATGGATTTTGTATTTTTTATTATCGTATATGGAAATGCCATTTTGAAGGTTTTTGATAACCTGGGAGAGATCTTGCTTGAGCAGGCGTTTGATGTACCATTTGTCAAGCAACTGGATGACATTATCCAGTTTCACTTTTCCTGTGACCGGCTGGTAGGTAAAGTCGAGAACAGAGATTCCAAATTCATTGAAAATGCTTCCCTTGTAGCCGTCCTTATCTCTTATCAGCATGCAAATTCCGCTCAGATAGCCTTTCTTCATCTCAATTGTCGCATTATATTTCATCTTGCTCCCGATACTGTCGGGTAAAGGATGCTGGTCTGCGATGTCTTGGGCTGAAATGGGTAGGAGGGGAAATAGGGAAAAGAGTCCACAAAGACTAATTGACTTGAAAAACTTTCGTATTGATGGCAGCATTGGTCTTGATATTTTTCAGTTCAATAATCGTTCTGTCTCCCTTTTTCTCTATGAGTTCCACCTGAGTAACCACAGATCTTGTTTTATGAAAGTGGAGTATGATTTTTTGAAACAGCATTTTCATCTGTTTCTGTTGAGGATAGAGCGTGGCGATGTATTCAGAAGAAGAACCGGTAAGTGCTACTTTGAAATCCCTCTTGTCGTTGAGGCAATTTCCCACAACGCTATTCATCATGATGCGGGCTATTTCCTTGAACATCTTGCTTTGGTTCACGTTGATCACATCGCTCCGCTTATTTTTCCGGATGAGAACTTTGGAACCGTTGATTACAAATGTATAAGCATAAGGAGAGGTGTATTCCCATCTGAGTCTGTTGCCCTGCTGGTAATACATCTTGCCCCGCGAAACCATTTTCTCATTGAGCATTCTGAGATGCTTGGTCTGAACGAAATCGCATTGCATCGACTTCATGCGGGAGGCAACAGCGCCTATCTGCTGCCTGACTTGTGCCTCGTTCACCTTCTGCTGGGCAGAGATGGAAGAAAGGCATAAGCTGATAAACATGATTAAAAACAATAACTTTTTCATCTTGATTATCTATTATTCGTTTAATCTATTTTGCGATGAACCTATACTGATGAGGCATCATTTTGCGATGAGGCAACAACCTATCATGATGAACCCAATACCTAACCATTTCCAGACAGACACTTGTTCATGAAAGAACAGGATGGCTGCCAGCATTCCGAAGATGTATGTGATGCTCACCATCGGGTAAGCAACGCTGAGCGGGAAATGTTTTACAATATACATCCATAGGAGAGAGGCTGCGCCGAAGAAAAGTCCACAGCAGGCAAACTGCCAGTTGAGCAGGAGACTTAGCCAAAAATCTCTTGTCCAACCGAAGGGATGCATTTTCTGTAGGGCAAACTTCAGACATACCTGTCCTGCCGCTAAAAGCATGCTCTGCGTGATAGCTAAAAATATTACTCGCCACATGATAATACCATCGCTATAGAATGGATGGAAGGCAAGGCTTTTTCTCCACTCTGTGTTCTTAACTGGTTTAATAGCGGGGTGCTTTCATCATGGCAGCCCACCAAAACCGTTTTTGCTTTTCCACTTGCTAATAGCATTTTCGCATCACGGATGGCCCAGTCAAGAGAATCTTCGCCCTGCGTATAGGTGATGTTGTAACCATGACAATGGGTCTTGATCGCAATATTGCTGCCTATGGTGTTGTGGGTACTCTGCATGAAATAAGTAGGTTTGAGCATTTCTTCCCCTTCTTCTTTCAGTTGGACAAGCAATTTCTCACTATTTTCCAAACATCCATAAGTAGTGCCCGTGATGATGGCATCCGGGGTGGCTATTCCTGCTTTTTCCAAAGCCTCTAAGGAGGAGAGTAATGAACTTTTCATGATCTTGCCCATTCTCCTGGCTTCCATCGGTTTTACATATTTGCGGATGTCGGACAATTCCTCTTCTGAGTTAATCTCTACAGTTGAAAGAATACGGATGTTGCTGGCAGTCTGCTGAGGCTCCCTTTTTGTCTGTATTGCTTCCTCTTCTGTCGGATGAGTAGAAAAAATGAGCGAACTGTCATTTCCGCCAAATCCAAAGGAATTGCAGAGAACATTTTCCAGCCTTACGTTTTCGATGCCTGTGCAAGGGATAATACCGTTTTCCATCTGTTTTTCCCAACCGAGATTGGCTGGGATGAAATGATGCTGCATGGCAAGCAGACAGATAATTGCCTCTATGCTTCCCGAGGCGCTGGTAGTATGTCCGGTAAATGATTTTGTACTTGAAATCCAAGGCATCTTTTTGCCAAATAACCGTTTGAGAGATTCGGATTCGCTCTGGTCATTATTGGGAGTTCCTGTACCATGTGCATTTACATATTGGATGTCCTCCGGTTCTATGTGTGCCATATTCAAGGCTTCTTTCATCGCCAAGAAAGCTCCTTCTCCATTCTCTGACGAAGCAGTCTGGTGGTATGCATCGCAGGCATTGCCATAACCGGTAAGGTAAGCATGGGGCGTTTTCCCCTGATGGCGGGCTGCAGATTCTGATTCCAAGACAACGAATGCAGCGCCTTCTCCCAAGTTCAATCCTGCACGGGTTGCATCAAACGGGCGGCAGCGCTTCTTGTCGAGAATCATCAGGGAATTGAAACCGTTGAGATGGAAGCGGGAAAGAGCTTCTGAACCTCCGGCAACAACGATGTCTGCTTCACCGGCTTCTAATAGTTTGGCTCCCAACATGATGGCGTTGGCGGCAGAAGAACAGGCTGTAGAGATGGTGGTCAATTCTTCAAATCCACTTTGTCCTGTTGTCGATTCATTTCTGAAATAATCAGCAATCTTCTGTGTGCAGTTGCCTCCATCGTGGTGGTTGAGAAAAGCCAGTTCTTCCACCTTTGTTTCCTGCTGTGACTGAAATTGCTCGTAGAGTGGGTTGAAACTCTGTTCCGTAAGGTCCATTCCGCCAACCGTCGTTCCCGAAACGAGGACGATCTTCTTGTTGGAAGCAGAGACTGAAGAAAGGTCGATTCCAGCATCCTCCAGGGCTTGCCGGATGGCAAGGATTCCCATGAGTTCTGTGCGGCTCATCAGTTGTTTTTCTGGAATGCCGAGCCGTTTTTTCATTTGCTCATTAGACAAAGCGACCTCTCCTACAGGCAGTTCGTGATGAACCGACTGTAGAAATTGCATCTCTTTGATTCCCGACTTATGGGCGAGCAGAGACTGCAACACTTCCTCTTTATTGGTGCCGATGGCAGAAATAATGCCTTCGCCTGTGATAGCAATATTCATTTCTTTCTGTTCTTGCTCACATAGTCTGCAATCGTGGCAATACTTTTGAAAATAGCCTTACCTTCAGCAGGGTTAGCCAACTTGATTCCATATTTTTTATCCAGCAAGACGATGAGTTCCAGCGCATCAATCGAGTCCAGTCCCAGTCCGTCTCCAAAGAGCGCATCGTTCTCATCAATATCTTCAGGAGTCATTTCCTCGAGGTTTAATGCCTCTATGATTTCCTCCTTGAGTTCTTTAATCAATTCTTCCATACGATTTTATTTATATGATTTTAATATTTTATTTCTCATTTGTAATTTCTCATTTTCTTGATCTTCAGATCCGCTTCGAAATGCCTTTCGTCTTCATAATCAATCCAGCCTGTCAGGAAACTCTTGCTTTGAGCGTCCCGACAGGAAGCCTGTAGGATTTCCTCCATCATCCTTTCGTCTTTATTGGGCAGGATGAAGAAGGAGGTTTCACCATGAAAATGATTCCTGATGGCAATCTCGCCCGTTACGATGTTGGGCAACGTATAGACGAAGATGGATGGACTTGGGAAATAATTGTCTTTATCGTTTATAGATTCCTTATAGTTCCTGTCAGAGGCGATGGAAGAGGAATGGTTGAAAAAGATGATTGCCCTTTCCTCCAGTAGCCTTTCCCCTTCCTCTTCTCTCCTTTCTACGTCCGTTTCTCCCTTTTCTGCATTCAACAGGATTTCTGAGGCCACAAATCCCAGGCGGCTGAGTCCATCCATTTTGTAGAATTTCGGATAGTTACCTATCATCTGTTTGTAGAGAGATGTTAGGAGAGAGTGATGTCCGGCTCCTTCCTGTTCCTCCAGTTTCTCATTCGCATTTTGATTTCTTTCCCAAAGTTTCCGTTGGTCCAATATCACCTCTTCGGGCGTAATCCTTATCGCATGAGTGGTCGTGAATTCACGTTTCTGTTGCTCTTTCTGCGATAAAGCGATATTCTCTCTTTCTGGGATTTTGGCTGCCCATATTGTAGCATTACAACCTCCGAATCCAGACAACATCTTGATGAAGCCTTTCTTGACTGTCGGTCGGTTTTCAGCACAGATATTCATTTTCCCGGACACTCCCAGTTCAGAAAAGCCTCTGGTTCCCAAAATCGTATCATCATCAATTGCTTTCATGCTGATGATGGTTTCGAGAATGCCGGCAGCTCCCATCGTATGCCCCCAGAAACTTTTGTAGGCATTGGCGGGCAGCTCTGACAGTCCTGCTCTTCCGATGGCAACAGATTCCATCTGGTCATTGAAAAGCGTGGCTGTACCATGAGCATTGATGAAAGCCAGATGCTCTTTCAAGTCTATCTGTTTGCAAGTGGATGAAATCTCTTTCGTGAAGGATTCCAAAGTTCTTTGGAGGGACAGATACAGACCATCTGCAGTTTTGGAGGGGGTGCTGATATGGAAAGCGTCATTTCTGATGAAACCATCCCCCATTCGCCAGGAATTTCCCTGGATAGGATTTTTGCTCAGAATAAGGGTAGCAGCAGCTTCGCCTAAATTGAGTCCCATCCGTTCCATGTCAAATGGGCGACAAGGTTCTGGGGAAAGCGCTTTCAAGGATTGGAAACCGGACAGGATGAATTGCCGGGGCGTATCGCAACCACATACGATGGCAGCATCATACAGGCCAGAATCTATCAGTCTGTTGCCCAAAATCAAGGCAGATAGTCCGGAAATACAAGCATTACAAACGACAATAGGTTTGGAGTCTATTCCCAACTGGCTGGCTATTCTTTGCGCAGAATCTGCCAAGGAAATATTTTCCTCAATATTTCCTTTCGTAGAACTGAGAATAAAAGCTGTGTGCTTTCCTTTCAGCTCAAGTTGCGCATTCCCCATGGTCTTTTGCTCATTCCCAATATCCTTTTGCGCATTCTCAATATTCTTTTGCGCATTAGCAATCGCTTTTTGTGCAGATCTTAGGGCCAAAGTCTCGAAGTCTTCGAATAGCAGAGAGGCGTAGAATCCTTCTGGAATATTGCATGTTCCAGGCTCATAAGCACGGATGCCCGACCTGCCAGCTTTTACTGACAGGTAATTTCCCTCGGATGTTTCCCCTAATGGAGAAATAATATTATCTGCTATAATGTAAGCCATGATTCAACCTCATTTGTCATTTGTCATTTCTCATTTGCCAATTGTTTCTCTTTCCATTCTTGATAGAAGGGTGGATTATCCCAGACGAGCTGGTAATTCAAATCCATGAAAACCTGTACGGAATGACCTGTTGCGATAAGAGAATTGTCTTCCTGATCGTGGATTTCGTAATCGAAAACAATCTTTGCCGCTTCAGTAGGGCGATAGATGATGTCGATGCGTGGACGCATTCCATATCTGATAGGTTTCTTATAGTGAAAACTGAGTTCTACGATAGGAGCAAAATAGCCATGATTGAAGAAACTCATGTACTCTAACCCGTATTTCTTGCCGAAAGCCTCGCGGGCATCCTCAAAATAGAGCGGGTAGGAACCATGCCAAACCACGTTCATCGAATCGACTTCGCTGAAACGTATTTCAAGTTCTTTGGATTCTTTCAGTTCTTTCATCTTTCTTTCTTTTTACTCTTTAACGGCAATTTTCATTTTACTCTTTAACGGCAATTTTCATTTTACTCTTTAACGGCAATTTTCATTTCAGTCGTTACGTAAACCTGATTTCTCCAGGAAACGGTTGCTTCTGCTAAGGTCATTCCGAAGACTTCTTCTTTCACTTCTACACGGGTGGTGAGGATTTCGCCCACAGGTGGAAGCTGTTGGATGTCCATATTGCGTATGGCCCCGATAAAACCAATCTGGATTTCTTTCTTATGAATATAGTTGTAATATCCAATCCGTGCAGCACAAGTCTGTGCAATATTCTCTATCAGGCCAGATGCAGTAAGGTGTCCGTTCTCAACAAAGATATCGTCGTTCCTGATTTCTGTCTCTGCAAGCGTGACAGTCTTATCGCAATAGACGAGCCGGTCTATCATGACAAACGGCTCTTGTTGAGGCAGAAGCTCGTGTATATCTATTTGGCTGAGTTCCAATCCTTCCGGATTATCTATATCTGAATTCATGTCTTTATCTTGATTACATCATGTGATGGATGGTTCAGCATTTTTTATCTGCCCAGAAATCGTAAAAGTTGTACCATTGGTCTGGATATTGTCGCACAAGACATTCCAGCTCTTCTGCATATTTCTTGGCAAGTTGCTCCATCTTTTGTTTCCGGGGCGCCTGCTTGTCATAGGCGAGGGGAACCACAAAGATCTTGTACTTCTTTCTGGAAATGCGAATCACGTTGATGGCTAGAACTTTCAGATTGCGCATCGTAGCAACAGCGAATGGACCCGCTGGAAAATGAGCCGTCTTGCCTAAAAACTCCGTTGGAATGGTTTTCGAGGAACCCATCACCCGGTCGGCAGGCATACTGACAATCTCATGGTTGACCAGAGCCTCGTTGATTTTGAACAGATGGCTCATGTCCTCTTTTACAGGAATCATCGTGATATTGTGTTCAGAAAACTGTTCCTGTCTTCCTTCCATAATCCTGTCTTTTTCACCTCCATATACAAGTGCGTTGTAGCGTTTCCCTGGCGGAGTCAGAGAATAGCCAGCCACCTCATAACAGCCGATGTGTGAACTGAACATCAGAAACCCATCGTCCTGAAAAGCCAGCTCTCTCAGATATTCGGTACCCTCCTGCTCAATATCAAACCTTTTGCCGGCAAACATGGCAAAGCGGTCTATCACAACCGTGGCAAACAGGCAATGGTTGAGGTAAGTATGCCATGCAGAGCTCCATCTGCCCAAACCGATACGGTTTCGGAAAAACCGGTAGGCATGGCTGCGGCTGTGGTTGGTATTTAGCAGTAAACAGACGGGCATGATCATCGTCCATGCGAAAACATAGATGAAACGCTCGTCCACGAACCTGAGCATATTGATGAGTTGGCGATGCATCCAGGCATTACCGAAAGTCGTATTCTTCTTCACTTCCCCTTTTATCCCACTTTACTCTCGATATAATCACAGAACTGGGTGAGGGTAGTAACCCCTTGCATTTCTTCCGGTTTGATTTTGAATCCGAAGTTCTTCTCCACGATTACCACAATATCTACGAAGTCAAGGCTATCTATGCCCAGGTCATCCTTCAATTTAGCTTCAGGAGCAATTTTTTCTTCATCAATCTCCAAATCCTCAATGAGGAAGTTTCTTACTTTTTCTTCTATTTCTTTTCTTTCCATGTGATAGTTCAAATTTTATATGAATGTTTACTTTCTTGTTTTTACTTCCAGTATCGAATGGCCGTGACCTATTCCATCGTGGATGGCTACTACCTTGAGTCCGGCACGTTCTATCTGTCTGATCATGTCGTCGGAATGATACATCTTACTGTTTCCATTCGCCATGACCGTGAAATAGACACTTGTCATGGTCAGGCAGAGCGATGCAGTCTCGTATTTCTGCCGGTCCCAGAAAGTCTCCATGATGTATAAGGTAGTATCCTCCGACATCACTTGGCTCACTCTTGACAGAATGCTGTATATTTCTTCCTCCGAAAAGCAGTCTAAGAACTGGCTCATCCAGATAGCATCCCAGTTGTCGCCCTGTTCTGCCGGAGCCATCTCTTTCAGGGTAGGAAACCGGTTTTCAGTTTTCAGAATGTCCGTAGGAAAACCATGGATTCTGTCAGCTCCCCTTTTGCCCTCAATATTCCTCTTCATCATACCTATCTGTCCGGGCAGATCAACGATGGTGACATTTACCTGTGGTTTGCCATCCACACAACGGAGCGCAAATTCCCCTGTATTTCCACCCACATCCATCAGATGTTTCGTATCTTTGGAGAAAACGATTTCCAGCGCCTTGTCGAAAGAATGGTCACTATAGAAGTGATCAAAATTGAGCCAGCTCTCCAGTACCTGCGGAGAAAGCTGAGATAATCCCTCGTAGATGGTAGGCCAGTTGCCTAAAGTCTTCAGCCCGGCAGGTTTCCCGGTCTCCAAGGCTTCATCCAGATAAAACAATCCCTGGTAATTGACATCATGATTGAAGTCGATATTTACCCGGGTAGCATCATCCGTGAGCAGAAACCACCCCGTCTTCGAAATCGTATAGCGGTCAGAATCCTTGTCTATCAGTATGATACCAGCACTAAGCGAAGCTTCCAGCAAAATCTTGAGCGCATACTGGGAGAGGCGGGTTTTCCCTTCCAGTTCTTCCAGGGTCAGTCCGTCATGACTGTTTCTGATTTCCTCCAGAATACCCCATTTCAGCATGAGTCTGGAAACCTGGAAGATGACGGGGCCCCATGCGATGAATTCTGCTTGTCGCTGAGCTTCCCGGGCAGATAACTGCTCCTGTGAATAGCGGTCGCTTTCTGACTTGAATAGATTCATAATGATTGCTTATTTTTTCTTTTCAGAAATAGTTATTCCTTGAATTTTCTGATGACCAGAGCCGAGTTGGTTCCTCCGAAACCGAAACTGTTGCTCAGTACGGTATTGATTTCCGTATCTACCGTCTTTGTCGCAATATGGAGTTTTTCGGAATATTCGTCTGGATTTTCAAAGTTCACGTTAGGAGCCACGAAATTGTTCTGCATCATCAGCGTACTGTAAACAATCTCCGAAGCTCCCGCCATCCAGCATTCGTGCCCGGTCATTCCCTTGGTAGAAGAAATCAGCGCATGCTTGCCGTTGAACATTCTGTCGAGGGCGATTGCTTCATACATATCGCCTTGTCGTGTACTGGTGGCATGAGCGTTGATGTAGTCAATATCCTCTTCCGTCACGTTGGCTGATTTCAGCGCACGGCTCATGGCAACGACACTTCCCTCGTCTGATGGCTGACTGATTCCCCCACCATTGCTGGAGAAACCATATCCCACCACTTCCGCAAGAATATTGGCGCCTCGTGCTTTGGCGTGCTCGTAATCCTCCAGTACCAGAGAGGCAGCTCCACCACTTGGAATGAGTCCATCGCGGTCTCGGTCGAAAGGACGGCTTGCTTTGGCAGGTTCGTCCATGCGGATAGAGAAGGCGCTGAGCGCATCAAAGGAAGCCATGGAGTAATAATTGGTTTCCTGCGCACCACCACAGAGCACCATCTCCTGCAAGCCCTGTTTGATCATCATATATCCCAAACCGATGGAATGACTTCCGCTGGCGCATGCCGAGCTGACCGTGAAGTTGATTCCCCGGAGATGGAAGATGGTACTGAGATTCATGTTGACGGTAGAGTTCATCGACTGGAAGATGATGCCATATCCGAGCATGGCAGAATCATGTTTCTCATCCATGATTTTGGCAGCTTCGATGACGGGTTTGGCAGAAGAATCGTTGCCGAAAATACATCCCACCTCATTTTCCCGGAGATACTCATCCGAAATCTCGGCTTGCTGAAAAGCCTGAACACTTGCCATATAGGCATATTTAGCCTCTTCAGACATTCCGGCACGCGTATGGCGGTCGAGCATTTGTTTGGTAATGACAGGTTCCTCCACTATACCGGTCAAAGCCGAACGGTAGCCGTATTCCAATCGTTCCGGTTGGATTCCGATACCCGATTTTCCTGCGTATAATGATTCCTTGACAGTATCCAGATCTGTGCCAAGGCACGACCAGATACCCATTCCTGTAATGACAACTCTTCTTTCCATTTTGTAGTATATATATATTATGTGTAGAGCCCCCCATTGATGTTGATGACTTCTCCTGTGATGTATGCGGCTTCGTCAGAGGCAAGGAAATCAACTAAGGCAGCCACTTCCTCTGCCTTGCCAAATCTTCCCGCAGGAATCATCTTTTTCAGTTCATCTTCAGGCAACTCCTTAGTCATGTCTGTAGCGATGAATCCAGGAGCTACAGCGTTCACCGTGATGTTGCGGGGCGCCACCTCCTGTGCCAGCGCCTTGGTAGCTCCGATGAGCGCAGCCTTTGCAGCACTATAGTTTACCTGTCCAGCCATTCCCTTGATACCTGAGAGCGAAGCCATATTGATGATACGTCCGCCATGTCTGCGGGGCATCATGTGCTTCAAGAGTCTGCGGGTGATGTAGAAGAACCCGTTGAGGTTGGTGTCGAGAACATCGTGCCAGTCATCGTTGGACATCATGAACATGACATTATCCCTTCTGATACCAGCATTATTTACCAGTATGGAGATCCACTCATCAGGATGCGCAGATTCCCATTGGTCTATGGCAGCCTCTATCTGTTGAGGCTGAGACGCATCAAAGGGCAGGAGTTCAGCATAGCCGCCCTCTTGTTCAATTTCCCGTTTTACCTGTTCCGCCGCCTCATGGTTGTTCAAGTAATTGATAATTGTGCAGAAGCCCCGTTTGGCAAGTCGTAAAGCCACAGCTTTTCCAATACCTCTTGACGCTCCTGTAACTAAAGCATATTTCATCTTTTCCGTTATTCAGTTGATATTTAAATGTGCTATTTCCTGAGAAACGAGCACATAGTTGTTTGCAAAGGTAAGAAAAAAATAATAAAAGTGCTCAGAAATTTATATATTTTGCTCATCTCTATATGATTTTTCACAAAATATGATGAAATATGCAGTCCAAATGAAAAAGAATCATGATATTTTGATTTTTACCACAAAATCTTGTTGGTTTAATAATAAAGTTGTATTTTTGCGGAGAAAAGATTTAAATACAGAAGATTATGAAAGATTTTACTTTAAGAAAAAGGTTCTTAGATTGTAAAAGAGGAACCAGTAGTCTTTTTAAAGGCTTTGTTATGTTGGTAGTTCTGATGCTCATGACTACGAGTAGTGCGATGGCACAAGAACCAAAATATGAGGTGATTGACGGCTTTCGTTATTTGTTAGAATCTGATACGAAGACAGCAACGCTTTTTCCTAAAAGGGAAGGAAAATATTCTGGTGATATTATTATTCCAGAGAAGGTTAAGGGTAATGATGGGGTAGAGTATGTTGTTGCCTCATTGGGCGCGTCTTGCTTCTCTGGTTGCAGTGGCTTGACCTCTATCACCATCCCTTCATCTGTTACTTCATTGGGTGAAGGTTGCTTCGATGGTTGCAGAGGCTTAACCTCTATCACCATCCCTTCATCTGTTACTTCATTGGGTGAAGGTTGCTTCTATGGTTGCAGTGGCTTGACTTCTATCACCATCCCTTCATCTGTTACTTCATTGGGTGATTATTGCTTCTATGGTTGCAGGGGCTTAACCTCTATCACCATCCCTTCATCTGTTACTTCATTGGGTGATTATTGCTTCTTGAACTGCAGTGGCTTAACCTCTATCACCATCCCCTCATCTGTTACTTCATTGGGATGGGGCTGCTTCCAAGGTTGCAGTGGCTTAACCTCTATCACCATCCCTTCATCTGTTACTTCATTGAGTGAGGCTTGCTTCTATGGTTGCAGAGGCTTAACCTCTATCACCATCCCTTCATCTGTTACTTCATTGAGTGGGGCTTGCTTCCAAGACTGCAGTGGCTTGACCTCTATCACCATCCCTTCATCTGTTACTTCATTGAGTGGGGCTTGCTTCCAAGACTGCAGTGGCTTAACCTCTATCACCATCCCTTCATCTGTTACTTCATTGGATCTGTATTGCTTCTATGGTTGCAGTGGCTTAACCTCTATCACCATCCCTTCATCTGTTACTTCATTGGGTGAGTCTTGCTTCCAAGGTTGCAGAGGCTTAACCTCTATCACCATCCCTTCATCTGTTACTTCATTGGGTGATTGTTGCTTCTCTGGTTGTTTAAATCTGGAAACTGTATATTTTGAAGGTAAATATTGTAAATCAAATTACGCAGACTTAAATATACCAAATAAAAGTATAATCAAGGTTCCAACAGAATACCTACAGGGTTATAAAGATGCTTTTGGACCTGATTATCAATATATCTATGCTTGGAATTCTAATGAAACAGGAGAAGATAGCAAGCCAGTTATTCAATGCGCTACTCCATCTATTTCTTACGAATCAGGTAAATTGATGTTCGCTTGCGAAACAACAGGAGCAAAGTATCATTATACAATAACTGATACAGATATTAAGTCTGATGCGCTGAGCGAAAATGGAGAAGTATCTCTTTCTGCAGCCTATAATATTTCTGTTTATGCTACAGCAGATGGATATAAAGCATCTGATAAGGCGGAGGCAACTCTGTATTGGATTGATGCAAACTTGGATACTGGTACTAACATCAATATGGTAAAAACACGTGGCGTTGTGGCTTCTGCCCATGATGGTATCATCACCCTCTCTGGTCTTGATAATGGCGAAGTGGTGAAGTTCTATGCTACTGATGGCAAGTATCTCGGCTCTTCGGTTGCAGCGAATGGCTCAGCTTCTTTTGCCGTAAACGAATCATTAGTTATCGCCAAAGTAGGTAAGGATTCTTTAAAGATTGCGGTGAAATAATAATAAAACAATTATATTGCATATAATTTTTCGTATACATGAGGATTGATGGGGTGAGTCGTGAGACTGAACCCCATCTTTTGTATATATAAATAGGTGTTATAGCCATTTCTTAGTAATACCTTCAATGATTTTGACCAAAAATGCCTTTGACCATTATGACCGAAGCTTCAAATGATTACTTATTACGGATATTTCCAATAGAGTCAATAAATTGTTTTATTTAAATAATTTCCCCTATTCCTAAGTCAATTCCGATTCTTTTCGCTACGCCTTTTTGTGAAAATATACGGAAAGTGTCAGGACGCTTTTCTTTTTGCAATAGAGCTTCCTTTTCTTTTTTGATACCAACATCTTCTGCGACGACGAAAGCGTCAGTCTTTCCACTTATACTGCCTGTTATTTTAGCACCAATTTCTTTAAGTTTTAGCTTTAAAGAAGCTTTATCTGTATATACTAATTTAAAAGTGTACCACTTTCTAATTAAAAAGTGTACCACTCC
>ERZ1031719.124-NODE-124-length-39422-cov-10.534890_pt1 | contig 39422 bp, 48 predicted proteins | sample MGYA00516702_ERZ1031719 | MGnify/ENA primary metagenome ERZ1031719 (study PRJEB33719, sample SAMN04261227) | wastewater metagenome | biome: rural village; feature: human; material: feces | host: Homo sapiens | place: El Salvador | collected 2013-01-07 ...
AAAAAGGCTGTTTTTTGGCATACAGTTATTTATTTTAAAAGTCACTTTTTCGTGTATCTATATAATAGTTATACGAAAAAGTGACTTTTTGTGTCTCTTAAATAGCAATGATTTTATATGAAAAGGTAAAGAACTCTATGAATGAACGTACACTGAAACGATTAAAAAAGATAGAACTCTATGAGATTTTGTTGGCACAAAGTAAAGAAATTGACAGATTAAAACAAGAGTTAATAGAAACTCAACAAAAGTTAGAAAATAAGCAGATTATCATCCAAGAAGCAGGATCATTGGCAGATGCCGCTCTCAAAATAACTAAAATTTTTGAGGAGGCGCAGAAAGCTGCTGATATTTATCTTAAAAATATTACGGAGAATGATGATGAAGAAAAATAAATCCACTAAACCACATCCTCTCCCGGAGACGACTGTTATTGAACAAGCTTATAAATCAGCACAATACCGTAAAAACTTTTTGGAAATGTTTAGAAGCACTACTTTTATGTTAATTGTGGTTGCTGCCTTTGCTGTACTGGTTGCAATACTATTTTTACCAATTTTACGTATTTACGGCAAGTCTATGAAGGGAACCTTGAATAGCGGAGATATAGTTGTCTCTGTCAAGAGTGGTAATTTTGAGACTGGTGATGTTGTTGCCTTTTATTATAATAATAATATTTTGGTGAAGCGCGTAATTGCAGAGTCTGGTGATTGGGTTAATATGGATGAAAAAGGAAATGTTTATGTTAATGGAAAAAAACTGAATGAGCCCTACTTGAGTAAGAAAACCTATGGTAAAACCAATATTACCTTTCCTTATCAAGTACCAGAAGATCGTATTTTTGTTATGGGGGATAACCGTGAAGTGTCGATTGATTCACGAAATACTTCTATCGGAGCGGTTTCAGATGAGCAAATTGTTGGACGTTTAGTTTTTAAAGTTTGGCCTCTTTCAGAAATGGGAATCATTGAATAGTGGCTTTATTAGTTAATATGAGAAAGGAGGATGAGAATTTATGAAGAAATTTTTTAGGAGAGAATATTTAGCTCAGTTCAAGGCTAAGTATAAGAAAGTAATTGGTGCTATTGCTGTAATTGTCTTCTTTGTGACGACCTATGCTTTGATATTGCCAACATTGACTTTAGATAGTAATGCTGCCAATCAAACGCCTGGTATTAATACGGAACAGTCTGGCAGTGTAGATGACAATACAACAAGCACTTCCTTGAGCACAGAAAATTCAGACTCGCAGGCTGTTTCTGAAACGAATGTGTCTAGCCGAGATGAACAGCTAGTTACTACAGATACGACTTTGATTGCAGATGATAAAAATTATCAAGTAACAGCTGATATAACAGCTGAGGCTAAATTACCAAAAAGTGTGGCACTTGAGGTTAACCAAGTTAAGCCAGAGGATGAAACTTACCAGAGTAAACTACAAAAAATACAAGACACTTTGTCTTTAAATACTGTGGCAAATATTAGGCTTTATGATATTGCTTTCATGCAAGGTGATGCTGAAGTGGAACCGTCTGCTTCTGTGAAGGTGACCATTACTCAAAAGGATAATCTTGAGACTAATAAAGATAATCTAAAAGTTGTTCATATCAAAACGGATGGTTCAACAGAAGTATTGGATGCTGAAGTGGCAGGTGATGGTAATCAGGTAACAACAGTTACATTTAATAGTGATAGTTTTTCTGATTTTGCTTTAGTTGATACTAGTACATCTAATGATTCAATATTAAATAGCAATGGTTCATCAACAGGAACGGATGTAGACGCTTCCGTGGGGAGCACAACAGAAACAGAGACGACGTCACAGAGTTACACCGTGACCTTCTACAATGACGACAGCGAAATCACTTCAACGCAAATTGAGGCTGGGACAGCATTAACAATTCTGCCAGAAACTCCTTTCAAATCAGGGTATCGTTTTGATCATTGGGAAAATGCAGAAACGCATGAAACTGTCACAGCAGATACGATTGTGACGAGTAATTTGACGGTTAAGGCAGTTTTTACGAAGATTTCAATTTATACGGTTACCGTAAATTACTATTATCACAATAATAGTGCCAATCAGGACGTCACCTTTGATAAGGAAATCTTCCAATTGGAAGAACGGGATACTCCCTATCAAATTACTCCACCTACCTCAACTGAAGTTAAAAGAGAAGAAGATAGTACTTTAACCGCTGATGCAATTTATTACTCACAAGAAGCAGTTATTGAACTCAAGTCAGGTGATTTGGCAATTAAGGATGAGTTAGATGGAAATATTGATGGTAAGGTGACCATCAATTTACAGTACGTGCCTTATACCGCCGAGTATACAGTACATTATATGTTGAAAAATTTAACAGATGATGACTATACTGAGATTCAGAGTGTTACCAATCACGGTGTTCTAGGTTCTACAGTAAGACCTCAAGTTTTGTCTTATGATTATGCTACTTTTGAAAAAACAGAAGCGACAAAATTGACACAATCACAGGGACAAAATCTCTATGTTTATTACACACGCAACAGCTACACGCTTTCCTATAATACCAACGGTGGCTCTTATATCCCTTATCTGACAGGTCTATACAAAAGTAAAGTTAGCCTGACCGATAATGTGCCGACAAAAACGGGCTACACCTTTGTTGGTTGGCATGAAAAGGAAGATTTATCAGACACCGCTAAAAAAAGTAGAACGATTACGCTGGATAGTGATAAGACACTCTATGCAGAATGGAAAGCTAAACCTGTTAAATACACCATAAACTACTATAAAGAAGTTTATAATAATGCTACGAGAAAAACGAGTTATGTTTATGATAGTGCTGTATCAGCTAGTGGAAAGGTTGGTACTACCGTTCAAGCTGGTGAAGCTCCTGCCTTGAAAACAGTTCCAACAGGATACAAACGTGAAAGCGCCTATGGTATGAATGCTAACTCTAATGTTACGATTGCAGCTGATGGTACATCGGTGCTGAAAGTGTATTATAGTTTGATAAGATATACGCTAGTGTTTAATTTGGATAATAGCTCTACTGCCACTGGCTATACAGACTTTTGGGGGTCAAATATTACACGAAGTATGACAACAGGTCGTATTTCAATAAAAGGTGTTATTTATTCCGGCTCTACCTACAGTATAAAAGATGTTGTGCTTGGTCAAGATATATCAGACCTCTGGCCTTCGGATACATCATCTACATCTCCTGAAGTTTATGATAGTCAGACTATCCATAGTTATACGATAGGTGGTTGGAGTAGTACGACATACTACTATAATCGGCTCTACTTTGACTACTGGTCGAGTGGCAATGGCAATAATAAGACAAAGCGCTATGAGTTGACAGAAGATTTAGTTGAAAATGCTAACGACAATCATGTTGTTACCTATCAAGCTTATTGGACACTAACAGGAAAGCCTGCTAGTGTAGAATATTGGCTTCAACAGGCAGATGGCTCTTATACGAAATCAGACACATACAGTCAATCTTTTATTCGAACAGGTGAATTATTTGCTAAAGAATTATTTGGTTACACGTACTTGGGATTAAATCAAGTACCTAGTGGTAACTATCAACCTTCTCAAACAACTACCAATCCGTATGTTTACCGTTTCTACTATAACCGTAATAGCTACAATATATATTATTACTATGGTAGTAAACGATTGGAAACTAAAAATGTCCTTTATGAGGCTGACATTAAATCTCCAACCTATAACTATACGCCTGAACGTCCGTCAGGTATTGATGCTGATTACACGTGGGATGGTTGGTACACGGATGCTGGTTTGACGGTGCCTTATACCTTTGATACTATGCCTTCCCATAACCTAGTCCTTTATGCCAAGTGGGTTGCGCCAACTTTTAATGTGACTTTTGATTTGAATGGTGGCGATGGAGTAGCGCCTACGACACAAGAGGTTAAAAAATACAAAACAGCAACTTCGGTAGCAGATCCAAGTCGTCAATATTATAATTTTGATGGCTGGTACACAGCAAAAGAAGGTGGTGAACGCTACGATTGGTCACAACCAGTAACCTCAGATACCACACTTTACGCTCATTGGTCCTTGAAACCATTGACCTACACAGTGCGTTATCTTGACGCGGACAATAATAACAATCCACTAGCAGCGGATAAAACAGTTACCAGTCCTGCGCTAAATTATCAACAAGTGGTTAGTGAGAGTGCGCTAGCCATTACGGGTTACCGCCCAGATGCTAATAGCAAGAGCGTTGCACTTGATTATGACGCTGACAAGAACATCATCACTTTCTACTACACCAAGAAGTCTGCTCAAGTGTCTTATCGTGTCGACTATGTTTTGAAGGACAATCCGACAGTGAAAGTCGCTGAGAGCAAGTCGGTGACAGTGGACGGTAGCACGATTTCAGTTAAAGAAAGTGCGGTTACAGTTGATAAAGGCTATCTGGCTAGTCAACTCGGCACGACGCTTGAACAACTGGATGATTACTATGCTCTGACAGATGTTGAAAGCCTAACCTTGACCTCAAGTTCAGACAACAACGTTATCACTTTCTACTACGTACCTTACAACACGGCTCATATCACGGTTAATTATCTAGATATGGATGGCAATCCGATTGTGGGGCAAGAACCTTTGAACACGACACGCAAGAAACCAAGTCAATATACTGTCACTCACAAGACTATTAGTGGCTACACTTATGCTCAGTCTAAAGATAGCAATGGTGATAAGAACAAAGTTAATTACAAGATTGACAAGGGCGATAACATCACCATTAATCTCTATTATCAAAAAGATCTTTACATCGAAGCTGTCAGCAAGAAAAAAAATTATGACGGCATCGCTTTGGAAAATAGTGGCTTGACTGACCTCAAAGATAGCTACAAAGAATTACTGGAAACAGATGATAGTTTGACAGGGATTTCCTTCACAGGTAGTCAGATAGACGCGGGATCTAGTGCGGTGACACCAAGCATCGCCTTGGTTAGCAGTTCAACTGGCAAGGCGCGGAATTATTACTATAATATCATCTATGTCGCGGGTACTTTAACGGTTAATAAACAGTCTGTCACTGTTATCGTCAATGGTCAAGATAAGGAAAAGACCTACGACGGTGTAGCAGAAAGTATCAGTTATGACGACTTGGTCATTAACGATAGTAGTGGTCTTTACAAAGAAAGCGACATCAGATTTACAGGTGACAAGACCTTGTCGGCAACGGATGTTGGTACCTATAATCTGACTCTACAAGGTAAATTTACCAATAGCAATGCTAACTTTGAGGTAACTTTCCAAGTAAGTGACGGTCGCCTGCTGATTAAGCCACGTCCTGTTATCTTGACCTCGGCGACTGCTGAAAAAGGTTATGACGGCATGGCTTTAACAGCCCGAACAGTAACTGCTAGTGAGCCAACAGCTGACAAAGGTTTTGTGACGGGTGAGGGTCTGCTCTATGATGTAACAGGTAGTCAAACAGCTACTGGCTCGTCTGACAATACTTTCACTTATACAGCTATGAATACTGCTACCAAACTGTCTAACTATGACATTGCCACAGTCTATGGTCGCTTGACTGTGACACCAACGGTCAATATTCAAAACACCAAGACGGATTGGACAGCCTTGACAGGTGGTAAGTTTGAGATTAGCAAGTGGAACGGCAATACTTGGATATCTATTGATGGCGTATCGGATTTGACTATCACTTCAACTGATGGTGTGACTATTCCCGTTGGTCTAAATACTGGTCGTTACCGTATCACAGAGACAGCGGCGCCCGATGGATATGTTATCCTTGATAACTCAGTTTATTTTGCTGTAACAGAAAGCCAAGCAGAGAATGGTCAGTCTAGCTTTGCCATTTCCCTAACAGATGAAAATGGGAATACTATTTCTAGCTTAGAGAATGTGAAAGTCTTGGAGGGAAATAGTAGTTATAGTACACGTATTCAAATTGCTAATGAGACTGGAAAGGCACTACCTCATACGGGTGGTAGTGGTCGTATGTTTTACGTGTTAGTCGGACTAGCTCTGATGTTGGTTACTCTGGCTTATCGTCAATATCAGAAACATCGTGAAAGGAGTGATTTGCCTTAAAAACTCCTAAAATACGTAAAGGGCTTGATTCTAGCCTAACTTTTACAGTTTTTTTTCTAAAATTATCATTATGAAAAGAAAGAGGATTCTCATGAATAACCTTAAAAAGATTTTAACTCCCCTTTTGACCGTCCTCGCGTTGGTCTTTGTGTGTGGTGCAGTAAGTGCACAAACAGTTGACTCAGGTGCTGGTGGATCAGCAACAATCACTATCAATAATGCTTCTCAAGGGCAAACCTACACGGTTTATAAACTCTTTGATGCAACTGTTGATGGCAATGGTGCCATCTCTTACAAATTACCAAGTGGTAAAACTTCCCTTGGAGACGGTTCAACTTGGTTTGAAGTAGATGCCAAGGGCAATGTCACTGCTAAGAAAAATGCAGATGTGTCATCTGATGCTTTCAAAACATGGGCAGCTAGCTTTGGTACCCAAGCAGCTACAGCAACAGCTGAAGACAACACTGTCACATTTACCAACCTTGCCTATGGTTACTACTATGTGCAATCATCACTCGGTGCGACGATCACAGTTGATAGCACAAATCCAGATGCGACAATCAAAGATAAAAATACCACTGCACCAAATATCCCAGATGACAATAATGGCGGTGGTAAACACATCCTTGTGAATGGTGAAACTGTTGATGGTACAACTGCCAAAGTTGGTGACACAGTAAATTATCAAATCAAATTTGAAGCAACTAACTATGTTACAACTAAAACAGATTCAAAACAAATCACGAAGTATACTATTATTGATACACCAACAAATTTAAGCATTGATCAATCAAGTGTGAAAGTTTTTGTTAAAGGAACAGAAGCTAAAGCTGCTAATGTTTCAACAACTTTTGATGATGCTAGTAAAATGACTATCGTCTTAACATGGGCAGATGAAAGTGGTAAAACCATTTATGACTCACCAGCTGATGTTGTCATTACTTATGACGCTACTGTTACAAAAGGTGCTGCTGACGCTGCTGCAACCAACTCAGCAACTATTGGCTATAATACAGCTGATAAACCTAATGAAAATCCTACACCAGTCAATCCTGACAAACCAAATGATACGACTGAGGTTAAAACTTACCAGTTTACTTTAAACACAGTTGATACGTCAAGTAATCAATTGACTGGTGCAACATTCAAACTTTATGACGCTGCAACAGATGGTAACGAAATTAAAGTTGTGAAAGTATCTGATGGAGTTTATCGTGTTGCAGAAACAAGTGAAAAAGGTACTGAAATTGAAGCTGGTTCAGCTATTATCAAAGGTCTTAAAGGGGATGATACGAAATATTATCTTGAAGAAACTAAAGCGCCTAACGGTTACAACATTCTGACAGAACGTAAAGAAGTAACAATCTCATCAACAGAAACAAATACTTCAAATGTTGTCAATAAAGCTGGTGCAGCATTGCCTTCAACAGGGTCATTTGGTACTAAGGTATTCTATCTTGTTGGTTCAATATTACTCATTGGTGCCTTAATTTTCATGATTTCAAAACGTCGCATGAATAATATGTAATTTTATCAAATAGAGTTATCTTCGGAAGCTTTGGCTTAATCGCTTTTTCCGAAGATTTTCTCTTTAAATCTAGTTCTCATACTTATTGGGAATAAGTTTAAAGAGAGGAACATACAGAGCACGGAGAAGGGAGGTGGTCAACTGATGATCTGGCTAAAGCAAAAACTTTCTAAATTCGCTTTGCCATTTATTTTTATTATGGGCTTAGGGTTACTGACCTATCCGACTATCAGTGACTACTGGAATTCTTTTCATCAGTCTGAAGCTATTATGTCATACACTAAAAGTGTGTCCAAGATGTCAACAGAAGACTATAAACGCATTTTGGCAAGTGCCAAGCAGTATAATGCAACGCATGGTATAGATTGGAATTTTTCAGATGAGGATAAGGCAGCCTATGAAAAAGAACTTAATTTTAATAATGATGGTTCTATGGGCTACATTGATATTCCCAAAATAAACGTTAAGCTGACCATTTTCCACGGCACAGATGAATCTGTTTTGCAAACGTCTATTGGGCATTTGGAGGGAACTTCCTTGCCTGTCGGTGGAAAAGGAACACATAGCGTTCTATCAGGGCATCGTGGTTTGCCATCGGCTAAGTTGTTCTCAAATTTGGATCAGTTACGTGAAGGGGATACCTTTACTATTCATGTTCTCAACGAAACTTTAACGTATGAAGTGGATCAGATTCGTGTGGTAGAACCAACAGATTTATCTAATTTAAGCATTGATCCTGACCAAGATTACGTGACTTTAGTTACCTGTACCCCATACGGAATCAATACTCACCGCCTCTTGGTTCGTGGGCATCGTATTGCCAATTCTGATGGTGATGCAAATGTCATATCAGATGCTGTGCAGATTAAGCCGATTTATATTGCACCATTTCTTGCGACTCCTGTTTGTGTCATTTTACTAATGTATATCTTTATCATAACAAGTAAGCACTACCGTAAAAAACACGCCAACTGCGTTGCGAATTACTTAGCTCAAAAAGAAATTAATTATCGTCCACAAGTTGAAAGAAATGTTTATAAAGGTATTATTGAGCAACTAAAAAAATTGTTTGAAGATAGTTAAATGAATTAGGAAAACTATATAACCGCTCTTTGTCAACTGTAATAGGTGTCAAAGTTAAATTCTAGCGAGAACAAATGATGTTCTCGTTTTTTTGCTGTTTAAAGCGAGGTAAATGCGTTTTTTAAAGTTGTCAAAGTTCCTGTAACCAAAAGCGTTTTGTTTAATATCTTTGATGAGTTTGTTAGTAGCTTCAGGTTTGACGTTAGAATAAGGGAGTTCAATAGCATTAGTGATGTATTTCTGATAACGGATAAAGGTTGTAGTAATTTTTAAGTTGTGGTACGTGTTTGAAAAATCTTTTTAAATACTCTTTAGATATTAAAGTTTCTCTGAAAGTCCTTGAATAAAAAGCATTGGGCGATAATTTTCGACTATCCTTTTGAATGAGTTTCCAGTAATATTTTAGAACACGGTATTCAAGAGATTTTTTCATGCCCATAAATAGTCACTTACTGCATTCTATGAAGTTAGATAAAAGTCACACTATGATAATAAGATATATTGGCTTAGCTCAGTAAAATATTTGTTGCACTTAATAATTTGATTTTTATTTAGAATCATTATAAATAGTCTTTTTTTTGGAACTATTATAATATAATAAAAGTAAGAAAGAGGTAAATAGAATGTCAAACTTTAAAAAATTACTAGCAATAATAACTATTGCTTTACTAGCATTAATTATTAACTTTGTATTTCATAAGCCAGATTTGGCATATATTCTTGTCGTTATTTTTTGTGGCATCATATCCCTGTCAATGCTTATTGATATGATTAAGACTTTAAAATCTGGTCAGTACGGTGTTGATATTCTAGCTATTTCAGCTATTATTGTTACCTTACTAGTAGGTGATTACTGGGCTAGTCTGATGATTCTCATCATGCTTACAGGAGGGGAAAGTCTTGAAGATTATGCCAGTAAGCAGGCGAGTCGTGAATTGCGAAGTCTTCTTGATAATAGTCCCAAAATTGCACATCGCTTGATTGGACACGAGTTGGAAGATGTTCCTGTTGAAGCTTTAAAAATTGGTGATGTAGTCGTCGTTAGACCTGATGAGATGGTGCCAGTAGATGGACGTATTTTAAGTGGTGAATCTGATTTTAACGAAGCTTCACTGACTGGTGAATCTAAACCAATTGAAAAGAAGGTTGGAGATAATATTTTATCTGGTTCTATGAATGGTTCAAATTCTATCCAATTTGAAGTTACTTCACTGGCTGAAGATAGTCAATACCAACAATTGGTGAGATTGGTAAAAGAGTCAACTTCAAATCCTGCACCATTTGTTAGACTTGCTGATCGCTATTCAATTCCTTTTACAGTCATTGCTTATGTAATCGGTGGATTTGCTTGGTTTGTCTCAAAAGATCCAGTACGTTTTGCTCAAGTCCTTGTTGTAGCTTCGCCATGTCCCCTAATATTAGCAGCCCCTGTAGCACTGGTTGCTGGCATGAGTCAAGCATCAAAGAACGGGATTATTATTAGAACAGGGACAACCCTAGAAAAGTTGTCTGGTGCAAAATCTGTAGCTTTTGATAAGACGGGTACTATTACACAAGGAAACCTAGCTGTCAATCAAATCATCGCAGTTGAAGGGACCACGGAAGAAGAACTCATTCAGCTTGCAGCAAGTCTTGAACAAAATTCATCACATATCTTAGCACGTTCACTAGTACAATACGCTAAAAGTAAAGGTATTACATTTTTACCTGTCACATCAGCAACTGAAGTAACGGCTCAAGGTATCATAGGAAAGATTTCAGGTAATGAAGTTTCAGCAGGCAAACCGAGCCTTATCAAAAATTTTAGTTCTGAAAATCTATCAAAAGAAACTAGCATTTATGTTGGTAAAAACGATCATCTACTTGGATATATTACTTTTAAGGACTCCGTTCGACCTGAAGCCAAGGAAACAATGCAAAAACTCCAACAAATGGATGTTAAAAACCTAGTTATGCTCACTGGAGATAAAGATTCAGTCGCTAAGGAAATAGCAGAGCAGGTTGGTATTAATAAAGTCTTCGCAGATTGCTTACCGCAGGATAAAATTAAGCACTTAAAAGATATTGGAATCCAAGATAGACCAGTTTTAATGGTGGGAGATGGTGTAAATGATGCCCCAGCCCTTGTAACCGCAGATGTCGGAATTGCTATGGGTGCTCATGGATCAACAGCAGCAAGCGAGAACGCAGATGTTGTCATCATGAAAGATGATTTGAGTAAGGTCGTACAAGTTATTGCTATTGCAAAACACACCATGAAAATCGCTAAACAATCTGTTTTAATTGGCTTATTTGTTTGTTTAGTGCTAATGGTCATTGCAGCAACAGGTGTCATCCCGACTTTATTAGGAGCTATACTCCAAGAAGTTGTTGATACGGTTTCAATTCTCTCAGCATTACGAGCACGTAAAAATGTGTGATATAATTGCTTGAGATTCAATCTGTCAATTAAATTAGACATAAAAATCTATGTTAGATTAGATGATACACTACCGATGATAATTATGAAGAAGTTATTTTCTATATTAGTTGTTTTATTATCAGTGCTATGTTTTTTAGGTGGGGAAAAGGGAGTATTAGCTGAATCTAATAGTTTAGAGACTTTTCGAGGTTATGTAAATAATGATGGTAAGAGTAGCGAAAGCCGATTAGGTATTAATAATATTTATATAGATGACAATAGTCAGACTATTGTAGGGTACTGTTTTAATATCAAAAAGCAGTATTCTAGTATGTATGGAGATCGGTATACTAAATGTACTAATGTAACTGTGGAGCAAATGAAAGAGAACAGTAGCAGTACATTGGAAGATGCGGTGTTATACGATTCGGTTATGAAAGTTTTATATAACGGTTATCCAAATAATGGGAGTAGCATTCAACAAAAGTATCAGTTAACTGATGATCAGTTTAGAGGAATTACTCAGCTAGTTATTTGGAAATTCACAGATAGCTATACAGGGTATTCGTTTAGCTCTGACAATTTAGAAAATGTTTATAATGAATTAAGGAATGTTTCACAGTTAACTTATCCTTCAAATTTTAAATTAAATTTGTACCTAAGTACAAATCCTTATGTACAAAATTTTCTGGCAGCAGAAATGTTGCCAGAAAATCAAACTGAATACACAAGTATATCTGTCAATAAAGTTTGGGATGATGCAAACAATCAAGATGGATAACGTTCAAGTGAAGTTACTGTTCAATTGTTAGCAAATGGAGTGGAAGTCTCTGGTCAGCAATTAGTGCTAAGTGATGCCAATGGTTGGAATGGTACTTTTGAAAATCTTGATAAATATGACTCTGACAATGTTCTTATTGATTACACTGTAAAAGAAGTTACAGATTTATCTGGTTATCAATCTGTGATTTCGGGAAGTGACAATAACTACACTATTACAAATACTCATGTTCCAGAGGTAATTAGTTTATCAGGAACAAAGACATGGGATGACAATAATAACCAAGATGGTAAACGTCCAGATTCGATTACAGTTATCCTTTTAGCCAATGGAACTAAGGTAGCTTCACAAGAAGTAACATTGGTTTTGTTTATAAAGCAAAAAAAGCTAAAGCATAGTATTAGTTAGTAATTGAATCCAACCTTTTAAAAAAGAGAGCCAATTTGGTTCTCTTTTTGTATTTATCTTTGATATTTTACCGCTTTACTTGTACTTGGCTTTGGTCTCTCTTGTGGTCTGTGTTATAATAAAATCATGGAAATATTTGACACACATACGCATTTAAACGCCGATGATTTTGCTGGGCGTGAAGCAGAAGAATTGGCACTTGCAAAAGAAATGGGCGTCACTCGACATAATGTTGTTGGATTTGATGCACCAACTATTAAACGCGCTATTGAGTTAGCTGAAGAATATCCAGAAATTTACGCCACAATTGGTTGGCACCCGACAGAAGCAGGTTCTTATAATCAAGAAATCGAGGACATGATTGTTGCCAATCTATCACACCCCAAAGTGATTGGTCTTGGTGAGATTGGCCTTGATTACTACTGGATGGAAGACCCAAAAGACGTCCAAATTGAGGTTTTTAAACGTCAGATTCAGCTTTCAAAAGACCACAACCTCCCTTTTATTGTCCACACTCGTGATGCGCTTGAAGATACTTACGCTGTCATCAAAGAAGCAGGCGTTGGACCTCGCGGTGGGATTATCCATTCATTTTCAGGTTCTTTGGAAATGGCAGAGCGTTTTATCGAGCTTGGCATGATGATTTCATTTTCAGGGGTTGTGACCTTTAAAAAAGCTCTTGATGTTCAAGAAGCTGCGCAAAAATTACCGCTTGATAAGATTCTAGTTGAAACGGATGCGCCTTATCTTGCCCCAGTTCCAAAACGTGGTCGTGAAAACCGCACCGCTTATACTCGCTATGTTGTAGATAAAATTGCAGAGCTTCGCGGTTTGACCAGTGAAGAAATGGCAAAAGCGACATCAGATAATGCAAAGAGGTTGTTTAACTGTGACTGAAAAAATCAAAATTCAAGAAGTGCTTGTTGTTGAGGGGAAAGACGATACCGCAAATTTGCGTCGTTTTTATGATGTAGATACCTATGAAACTCGCGGGTCAGCTATCAATGATGACGACCTTGAACGTATTGAAAAATTAAATGATCTTCGTGGGGTTATTGTCTTTACGGACCCAGATTATAACGGAGAACGCATTCGCAAAATCATTATGAATGCTATCCCAAATGTTAAACACGCTTTTTTAAATCGTGATGAAGCTGCACCAAAATCAAAAAGTAAAGGTCGTTCACTCGGCGTTGAGCACGCAAGTTTCGAAGATTTGCAAAAAGCTCTTTCTGTCGTATTAGGAAATTTTGATGATGATAATCAATTCAACATCACAGGAGCTGACCTGATGCGTATGGGGCTTTTAATGGGAAATGATAGCCGCAGGCGCCGTGAATATTTGGGCGAAAAGCTCCGTATTGGTTACAGCAACGGCAAACAACTTCTCAAACGCCTAGAGCTCTTTGGCATCACTTTAGCCGAAGTAGAAGAAGCTATGGAGAGATATGAGGGATAAAAAAAGTTGCGCTTTTACGGGGAGTTACACCAGTTGGGCAGAATCGTATTCCTAAAATGGCTTATCTGGCAGAGATTTTAACAGAAGCAGGTCTTGAAAATGTTAAGACATATATTCAAAGTGGCAATATCGTTTTTGAGACAACCTTATCTGACGATGACGTTTGTACATTGATTCATGACACGATTCAGGCAAAAATCGGTGCTGATTTATCGGTTATCCTAAAAACGCAAGCCCAGTTTACAACGGCTCTTGCTGAAAGTCTCTTTGATGAAAGCTACGATGCCTCACGTGTTCACTTGGTATTCACCAATGACCAGCTTGACCAAGAGATATTAAATGAACTACTAGAGATGGATTTTGGTGCTGAAATTTTGAAAGCTGGTAGTGAGTGCCTGTACCTCTATTTATCAAGAGAAGCAAAGAAAAAGCGACTGAATACCAATTACCTTGAAAAACAGTTACATATCACAGCAACCATGCGAAAACGTCGCAGTATTTTGCGATTGAGCCAGATGTGATACAATAGTAACTTGCATTGCTAGAAATGAAAGGAAAGACATTTCCTAACTAATGAGGGATTATTAATTATGAGAATTGCAGATTACAGCGTGACGCGTGCTGTCCTTGAGCGTCATGGATTTACGTTTAAAAAATCATTTGGACAGAACTTTTTGACAGATACAAACATTCTTCAAAAGATTGTGGATACTGCTGAAATTGACAAGAACGTCAATGTTATTGAAATTGGTCCTGGTATCGGTGCTTTGACCGAATTTTTGGCTGAAAATGCTGCTGAAGTCATGGCATTTGAAATTGACGACCGTTTAATTCCGATTTTAGATGATACGCTCCGCGATTTTGATAATGTAAAAGTTATCAACGAGGATATTTTGAAATCAGACCTACAAAGTCGTATCAAAGAATTTGCTAACCCAGACCTTCCAATTAAAGTCGTGGCAAATCTTCCTTACTACATCACAACACCAATCTTGATGCACTTGATTGAATCAAAAATCCCATTTGCGGAATTTGTCGTGATGATGCAAAAAGAAGTGGCAGATCGTATTTCGGCAGAGCCAAACACCAAAGCTTACGGCTCGTTATCAATTGCGGTGCAATATTATATGACCGCTAAAGTTGCTTTTGTTGTACCACGTACAGTCTTTGTACCAGCACCAAATGTGGATTCAGCGATTTTAAAAATGACTCGCCGTGAACAACCACTCGTTCAAGTCAAAGACGAAGATTTCTTCTTCCGTGTTTCAAAAATTGGCTTTGTTCACCGCCGCAAAACCCTTTGGAACAACCTAACAAGCCATTTTGGAAAAGCAGACGAAATCAAAGCCAAACTTGAACAAGCGCTTGAAATCGCAGAAATCAAACCATCCATTCGTGGAGAAGCCCTATCAATTGCCGAATTTGCCAAACTAGCAGACGCCCTAAAAGAAGTCGGATTATAAAAATGAACCCCAGTCATTATTATGGCTGGGGTTAAATAATCTACTATTTATTTGAAATAAAAATCCATTCTTTATTACTATGAATTTTAAGAGAATTTATTTATAGTAATTATGAGCTATTCTTTTCAAAATATCAAAAATCTTTTAATAGCTTGTCTTTGTAATAATTAAAGAAAGTTTTTTTGCCGATAGTGCTGATTGTTTTGCCTTGTAAACCATATTTTAATTTGGAGCTATCTTGTTTATCAACGGTGGCTAGTGCTGTCACCTCAAAGATATTTCCTTCTTTGGTTTGTGTGGCAGAACTTGCAATTTTACTGATTTTGCCGGTGATAATAATGGCGTGATTGCTAATTTTTTCAAGGGTTAGGCGAACAGTCTGTCCTTTTTTCAATTGACTAACATGAGTGGAGTCAACGTAATAGCGGATAGCGACTTGCTGTGTTTTGGCAATATCCGGGTAAATCTCTGTAATCTGACTGCCTTGCGGCAAGAGCGTTTGCCCTTCAAATTCATCAGAAACATGTAAAATGCCACTTTGACTAGCTTTTAAAACAGTGTCAGCTTTGGAGAGATTTGTCTGGTCAAGTTGCGCTTGCAAATTTTCTTTTTCTTGAGTAATTTGCGTAAGTTGTGTTTCAGCTTGTGTCAATTCCTGCTGACGCAAGCTTTTAATTTGATTAGTGGTACTAGTGTCATAACTTCCCGTTGAATAATTGGAAGCAGCTTGTGTTTGCAAACTAGAGATAGAGGCATTAATGCTATCAATCTGCCCTTGTAGGTCTGTTAAAAATTGATTTTTAACACTTTCTTTGCTAGCAGAATTGTTGTCAGTTGAACTGCTTTGTGTATCGATTGTTTGAATTTGGCTAAGATAGCTATTAAGAGTAGTTGCATATGGATTATTGCCAGATACGTTTGTTTTATCAGTTTGAATAGCATCTTTAACTTCTTGATATTGATTGGCTTGGGTTTGTAGGTTAGCAATCTGATTGGCGATAGCTGCATTTGCTTGGTTGACACCAGCTTCTTGTTTAGCAACTGATTGGTTTGATTGAGAAACTTGAGCAGTAGTTGTTTGAGATTGATTTAAAAAACGCTCAACGGTTGCTGAATAACCAAACTCATCATCACCTGTAAAAAGGTTTTGTCCTTGCTTTAGACTTTCTTTCAATTGATTGAGTGCCTCTTGTTGACGTTCATATCTTTCGATTTGTGTTTGAATGGCATTAAGTTGACTATCTTCCAATTTGTCGGAGTATTGGATGAGTAAATCCCCCTTTTTGACTGCCTTATTTTCACTAAGATTATTGGTTAAAACGGTGTTATTGCTACTTGATTGGACAACAGCGATGACTTTTGTTGGTCTAATACTACCAAGTGTCGTAACGGTAATTTCTTTTATACCAATGAGAGAAAAGGCAAGGAGAAAAAAGACCAAGAGTGTCATTGGAATCACTAAGACAGTCGCAAAATTATGATAACGCCTATGATAAAATTCAGCAGATTGAAATAATTTAGGATTCATATGGTCTCCTTTTATTCATGAAATAACTGTGCATAGAAACCTTGATTTTGGATGAGTTGTTTATGATGCCCTTCTTCGATAACGTGTCCTTTATCTAGAACAATGACACGGTCAGATTGTTCAGCAATGCTCAAACGGTGGGCAACAAAAATAATAGTTTTGTCTGTGAGAGATAGTAAATTTTTAATCACACGTTTTTCCGTTAGAACATCAAGACCACTTGTGGCTTCATCTAAAATCAAGACGGGAGCTTGTGTCAGTAAAGCGCGTGCTAAAGCTAAACGTTGCTTTTGCCCACCAGATAACCCAGCACCATCTGAAAGTTCGATATGGTATGCTAGTGGCATCAATTCAATATCAGCACGGATTTCAGCGATTTCACAAGCTTTCAGAATTTCTTCTTGCGTAATATTGTCAGGTGCTCCCAAGGTTAAATTTTCTAAAATCGTCCCTGAAAAGACGTAAGACTGTTGTGGTAGGTAATTAATGTATTGGCGAATGGCTTTTTTATCAATGGTTTTTAAATCGTAGCCACCAAGGGTAATCTGTCCATGGTTAGGTGTGTAAAAATTGACAATCATTTTAGCTAAGGTTGTCTTACCAGAACCGCTGATACCAACTAGGCTAATTTTTTCACCTTTCTTAATGTGTAAATTCACATGACTCAGCGTGTCACGACCAAAACCATATTTATAAGAAACATCATCAAAAACAATATCTCCTTGTAGAAAATGGCTGTCATTTAAGAGTTGTTTGCCATCAAATTCAGATGACACTAAGTAAACTTCGTTGAGACGATTGTTAGCTACTTTGGCAGATTGTAGTTTGGTTTGCAGATTAATAATATTTTCCATTGGCGTTGTAAAGTACGACAGAAGCGTATTGTAAGTAATCAATTGTCCTACTGAAATATTCCCAGCCATGACTAAATGTGAACCATACCAGAGAATGGCGACGTTTAAAATCAGCTGTGCTCCCTGTTTTAACGACGTTTGCACAGCTTCATACTTACTAAGCGTAAAACTTTTATCCAAATAATCCACAAATTCACGGTCAATATTTTGATAACGGACTTCCTCACTAGTCAAAGATTTAATCGTTTCAATACCATTGATATCTTCGATAATCGCAGAGCTAACCATAGAATTGGCTTGCATGACATCGTGATTCATTCGCTCAAAAGGCTTCATAAAAGCCAAAATAATAATAGCATAGATAGGCAATGCTATTAAGGTGATGAAAAAAAGATTGGCATTTTGCAGAATTAAGACACTTCCGACAATAAACAAAATACTCACATCTAAAAATAAAGAGAGAATCGTTGATGCCAGTGCATCAATAATCGAGTTAGCATCGGTGAAACGCGAGATAACTTCACCTGTCCGCCTTGTGGCAAAAAAAGACATGGGCAATTCAAAAATGTGACGAATATAAGACAAAATCACGTCAATTGTTAACCGTTGGCTCAGCACAACAAGTAAATAATTTTGTGAAAAGCTCATGATTTGTTGCATTATGTAGGTTACAATCAACCCAACCGAGACAATGCCAAGAGTGGATTGCAAATGATTAGGAATATAATCGTCTAAGATTCCTTGCAAATAGTAAGACCCAACAATGTTAATCAAGGTCACGAGCAAACTTGCCAGAATGATATAAGTTAGCAGTGCCTTTTGTTTGAAAATAATTGGTAAAAAGCTTGTTAAGCCATTTTTCTTATCTTTATGCGGTTGATAATGCGGAGCAGGTGCTAAGAAAATGGCGACACCTGTCCATTCCTTTTCAAAGCGCTCCTTGGGCATTTTGGTCACTTTGACACTGGGGTCTGGATCACCGATGATAAGGTGGTTTTTCTTAGCTTTGTAAACGACATAATAGTGCTGCAGTTTGCCTTCTTTGTTAACATGAACAATAAAAGGATAGGGAATATCGGCCATATCAAACAGTTCCATGTTAGCTTGAATGGCGCGTGTTTCAAAGCCAATGGCTTTAGCTGCCTCGACTATCCCTAACGCTGTCGTCCCTTCCTTAGTTGTTTTAGCTAATTCCCTTAGGTGTGCCAGTGAGAAATCAGATCCATAATGCTTGGCAACTGACGCCAAAGCTGCCACACCACAATCTCGCAAATCAATCTGACTAACATACTTGTATCTCCTCATAACAGATTTCCTTCTAAAGAACCTAGTTTCAATAGATATGCTAAATAGACCATTGTTAATGTAGGTTCTAACCATTTGATAGACTTATTATGCCATAAAAAAGAGGTTTAGAACTATCAAAGTCCTAAACGGTCATTTTGAGTTCTTGAATGGTAACTCAATTACCGTTTAGGAACTCAAAATGACCTTTTACGACTTGGGCGTTCATTTTTCTAAAAAAGGGTTATACTATACTTGTTTCCGAAAATATAAATTAACAAGGAGGCAGTCATTATGAATACAAAAATTTTTGAACAATTTGATGTAATGACAGACGCAGAACTTTCAGCAGTTGAAGGTGGGTATAGTGCAGGTGCATGTTTAACTGACATTGGATTAGGAATGGTTGGTGGTGGTGCTGCAGGTGTAGCTGGTGGTGTTGCAGGAATTGCTCTCGGAGTTGCTCTTGGACAAATTGGTGGTAGTGTAAGATGTATTACAAGTTATGTTGGAGGAAAGTAGAATGGAAGATTATAAAGAGTTGACCATAAATGATCTTGCTTGTATTAACGGAGGAGGAGTGAACTGGGGTGTAGCTGCTGGATATTGTGTTGCGGGTGCTTTAATAGGCGCTGCAGGAGGAGCAATTTCAGCTGGAGTGGGCTGTCTAGTCTCTGGTTTACAGGAAGTATCAGATGGGCTTTTTAAGTAATGTTATAAGAATATTATTTCCTTACATTTTGTTGACACCAATTATGTATATTATTTCCTATTGGAAGAGCAACAAATTTTTTAAACAATATGTAAGGATTGCTATCATATTTTTTCTATTACAAATCTTATCGGAATTGGCATATGCCATATTTAATAAGTAAAACTAATTTCGGCTGATAGCTCCCCTAGCGATCAGCCTTTTTCAAAAAGAAAGGGAGTTATTGATGACCTCAAAACATCTTAAATCATTGGTATTATTATCATCTGCTCAAACCGTGTGAGCATTAAAGGGTTTCAGGAAAAGTGATAAAATTGAACTGGTAGTCTTTTGGGGCTAGCTATTTTTATACAAACTGTATCTCTTGCGACTGTTTATGGTCATTTTATGACTTGGGCGTTCATTTTTCTAAAAAAGGGTTATACTATACTTGTTTCCGGAAATATAAAAATTAATAAGGAGGTATTCAGATGAATACAAAAGCAATTGAACAATTTGGTGTCATGAACGAAGTAGAACTTTCAGCGGTTGAAGGTGGAGGAAAAGCGTCTGCTAATACATTTTTGAATGGATTTGGAGGAGCTGTAGAGGGCGTCGTGTTTTGCGCTCAGGCAGGTGCCTTCGTTCCTTTACCAGCTTATGCGGTATGTGCTGCTGGAGGAGCAGTAGCTAGTTTAATTTGGCCACATTAAATAAGAGAAAGAAGAACTTTTAAAATTAATAATTAAGAGGAGATATTCGCTATGAATACAGAAATTGAACAATTTGAAGTTATGAGTACAGAAATGCTTGCTAGTATCGAAGGAGGAAATAAAATTTCAGCAGGTGAAGCTGGAACAGCTCTAGGGATTTGTACTGCTGGAGGAGCGGCTGTTGGTGCTGTATTTGGTAGTGCGCCAGGAGCTATCGCTGGTGGTGTCTATGGTGCTCAATTTTGTACATCAGTTTGGGCACTTCTTAGAACGCATTGATAAAAAGAAGGAACTACCATTATGACTAATCACATTCGAGTATTGACAGCAGTGGTACTATCTCAGTTAATTATTGAGTGGCCAGGTTATCTTATTGGGCTGTCTATTCCTAAAATTATTGGAATTGTGTTGCTGAGTACAGCTGTTGAAGCTATTCTTCATATCTGTTGTGTCATGAAATACCATAGTGATATTTCTCTGGCAACCAGCTTAACTAACTTTAAACAATTTATTTGGAAAACTATTTATTATCCTATTATTGTTGTAGCGGTTATCGTAGTTGGTGTTTTTCAAAAAAAAAATATCCTTACTATTTTCTTTGAGTGGAATGCCCTAGTTGTTTTTTATACCGTAGGATTTATCATGGCTTCTAATAATGTTCCTATGAAGAAACGGCATACATAAACGTTTACTTAGGATATATTGAAGGTGACGGAAAGGGATATTGTAAGCCTGTTTATTACGCAGCAAACGGGTACTCATGTTGATATAGCAACGGTGAATGGGGCTATGTTGTTACTAAAGGTGTCTTTCAAGCAACAACAGATGTAATCGCAAACGGTTGGGTATCGTCTCTTGCTGGGGGATATTTTGGAAAATCATAGAGGAGTTTTTTATGGCTCAAATAACTAAAGAACACATTATGGACCAAGTTTATAATCTTATTTTAAATGTCGAAACTAAGGAAAATGAGCGCGAAGCTCTTATCAATTTTAAAAATGAGATTGAAGCTGGGAAAGAATTTGAAAGAAATTTAATGAAGCTAGCAGAAAGTTTACGGGAAATTAGCGTAAAAAACATTTCTGAGAAAACAACAATGAGCATAGGTGTGAGAGAATTTTATAAAAATATTTCATCATATGGTCAATTGAAGAAAAACTTCGGTCGTGGATTAGCAGTAAGCGGCTTTATGTTTTAAAATATCAAGCTGATAGATGCCTATCAGCTTTTGTATTAATCAAATGTTACCGTTTAGGAACTCAAAATGCCCTTTTACGACTTAGGCGTTCATTTTTCTAAAAAAGGGTTATACTATACTTGTTTCCGGAAATATAAAAATTAATAAGGAGGTATTCATTATGAATACAAAAATGTTGGAACAATTTGATGTCATGAACGAAGTAGAACTTTCAGCTGTAGAAGGTGGAGGATGGGTTAAGTGTGGTTTAGGAACAGTAGGTAGTGCTGGACTTGGTTTTTTAAGCGGAGCTTCTGTAGGAACTGTTACTCTTCCAATTGTAGGTACTGTTAGTGGTGCTGCTGTAGGAGCAGCAACTTTTTGTTGAAAAAGTATGAGAAAGTTACTTCAAATAAAGCACTATCCTATTTTTATTTTTATCATTGTAGGATGTTTAAATCTTTTTAAAAATCTTACATTTCCATTGTACATTTTAAATATTATTGGTTTAATTGGTTTTCTTATGATTCTATATGAATATGGTAAAAAGTAACACTTATTTTGATGCTGATATATTATGAAAACAGGGACAAAAGTTGATAATTTAACTAAGATGGACATTATTAATAATGTTATCAATAGTACTATTTAAAAATTTTATAGTGTATTACTATTGTGATAGTCACACATTTTCAAGCTGATAGGTAATTCTATCAGCTTTTTATAACCTAAATTTTACCATTGACGACTTAAAAACGACAGATTACGACTTGGGCGTTCATTTTTCTAAAAAAGGGTTATACTATACTTGTTTCCGGAAATATAAATTAACAAGGAGGTATTCAAATGAATACAAAAGCATTTGAACTGACAGATGCAGAACTTTCAGCTGTTGAAGGTGGTAAGACAATTATTATGGTAATGGTTTGTACTGTAATAATAAGAAAGGATGCTGGGTAAATTGGGCAGAGACTATTAATATTATAGCAAACAATTCAGCAATGAACTCATTAACAGGGGGAAATGCAGGCTGGCATTCTGGAGGAATAGCTTAATGGTAGATTTAAAGTGGTTCTCAGGTGGAAAAGAAAGAAAAAATGAAGCGGTAGTTATTATTGACGAATTATTAGTATCTTTAAGTGAGGATTCAAAATATATCCCACTTAAAAAATTTTTTCTTTTTTATCGTAAGGAATTAGAGTCAAGTGGGACCTCTACGCCATTAGTTTTAAGTAGGATGAATGTAGAGTTATCTAACATTCTGGTAGAAAATAAACTTCAACTATCTGATGCACAATCAAAGCAATTAAAGAGGTTAAGAAGTTTATCAAATATTAGATATGGCTATTAGATAAAATATTTATCGTCAAGCTGGTAGGTCCTATCAGCTTTTGTATTAATCAAATGTTACCGTTTAGGAACTCAAAATGACCGTTTACGACTTGGGCGTTCATTTTTTTAAAAAAAGGTTATACTATACTTGTTTCCGAAAATATAAATTAACAAGGAGGCAGTCATTATGAATACAAAAATTTTTGAACAATTTGATGTAATGACAGACGCAGAACTTTCAGCCGTTGAAGGTGGCGGATGTAATTGGAAAGGTGCAGCTGCTACAGTAGCTGTAGGAGCTGTAGGTGGTGCAATAAAAGGAGCAGTAACAACATATTCATGGCAAGGGGCTGCTTTGAAGGCGGTAGGATATGGAATTAAAGCAGGAGTCGCTTACGGTGTAACCTGCTGTTGGACATAACAGTATGAAAAGATGGATTTTGGAATTCTTACTTCTAGTCTTAGTTTATAGCATCATTGCTTTACTATGGAAACAAGATAAAACATGGCAATTTTACGCATTAAGCATGTATGCAGCCATAAGTTTATCAGATGATATTTTTAAACTTTTGTTTCTAAAGAATAAGAAAAAATAAAGGAGGTAGTCATCATGAATACAAAAGCATTTGAACAATTTGATGTAATGACAGATGCAGAACTTTCAACTGTTGAAGGTGACGGAAAGGGATATTGTAAGCCTGTTTATTACGCAGCAAACGGGTACTCATGTCGATATAGCAACGGTGAATGGGGCTATGTTGTTACTAAAGGTGTCTTTCAAGCGACAACAGATGTAATCGCAAACGGTTGGGTATCGTCTCTTGCTGGTGCTTATGGTTATGCGACTAGCTGGGGGAGACGCCCATAATGTTTTTTAAGCGAGGAGCAAGGAAACGTAAAGAGTTTTATCATCAAATCGAGTTGGTTTACAATAATTCTACTCTGCTGATTAGCGAAGAACTTCGCCAAGCTCTATTAGATAGTGTATTGAGGCTCGAAAAAGGTGATCGAATAGCGTATTTGGCTTATAAATTGTATCCTTTGGTTTGCGATGAGATTTTACATTGCAAATCTAATCGTAATGATGAGTTAGTGGTCTTACAAAAATATCTAGAAAAAGCTCGTTGGAAATACTATTGGGGTTCTGTTTTGAGCATGGCGTTTATTCGTCAGTAGCTTAAAAAGGGTTATACTATACTTGTTTCTGATAATATAAATTATTACGGAGGTATTCATGTAATGTTAATAAAATATACATTCCTTGTCCTAATATTTATTGCCACCCAGTTATTAATGTTTGTGATAAGACTAAAAGATGATGAAAAAAAACAGTTAGACGCTTCTCTATCATTTTACTAATTTCTTATATTCTAGTTGATGCTTTCATTAGCATTCTTAGTATGTTGTAAAAACTAAGAATGCTAATGCAGTTCATGTGGGTACAAAAGTATTTGAACAATTTGAGGTGCCTCAGTAGGAGGAGCTGCTGCAAATCTAACATTTTGTTCCACTTCAGTTAGTTAATAAATTCTATTAGAATAGAGGATTACTATGAAAAAATTTTACGCACAAATTGATATGTGGGTAAGAGTTTTAGTTATAGTAGTGGTAATTGTTCTTGGTTTGAGGGTACTCATCTATTCAACAGAGGTGTGGCGGAAAATTATTATTATTGGTGTTCCGCTTCTTGTTTATAATACTATTGCTTATGTTAAGAAGAAAAAATGTTAAAATCTTTCTCATTGTCCTAGTAAAAATAACAAACATAGTCACCTAAGTTGGTTGCTTTCCCTAAGCTATCAGCTTTTCTTATAGTTTAGTCCTAAACGGTCATTTTGAGTTCTTGAATGGTAACTCAATTACCGTTTAGGAACTCAAAATGACCTTTTACGACTTGGGCGTTCATTTTTCTAAAAAAGGGTTATACTATACTTGTTTCCGGAAATATAAATTAACAAGGAGGTATTCATTATGAATACAAAAATGTTGGAACAATTTGATGTAATGACAGAGGCAGAACTTTCTACTGTTGAAGGTGGGAAAAGTAAAGAAGGAAGAAATATGGGATGTATACTTGGCACTGCAGGTATGGCAGGAGCAGGCTTTTTAGTAGCAGGACCAGCAGGTGCTGCCGCACTTGGCGGTGCTACCGCACTAAGAGTTTGTAGATAAGTTTACTTTACGAGGAGGATTCTGTATGGAACAATTTCAAATAATTGAAGAAAACGAACTAGAAATGATTGTTGGTGGTAAAGTTAGTCCAACCTGCGCGGCTTTGGTAGCAGCATCTATATATGGAGGACTCGCAGTAGCAGGACCAGCTGGTGTAGGTTTAGCTATGGCGGTTGGTGGTGCGGCTGCTGGAAGTTTTTGTAGATGAAAAATTGGAGAATTATTCTAAAAAATATACTGTTTTTGGCAATGGGAGTGAAGGCAGTATTATCGACAGACGGTATGTTAGTAAAAGGAATTCTCGTTTTTTTCACAATGTTTATATTGTATAGTATAAATAAAGCAAATTAATTTCTATGTACTATTCTATTTTTGTTATTTTATTCTGCATTATCTTAGCTATAATTTTTATTGACGGTTTCTTTATTAAGAAGAATAATAAAGCCTCATCTTATATCATTTTTTTGACTTGTTATGTTTTAAGTCAAAAGGAAGCTAACACTAGTTTTCTGACGATAGTCTGTTTGCTTATTTTGCTATTGATATATTATGAAAATAGAGATAAAAAATAATAACTATTATTGATAATCAGATTCATATTTTTACGGCAATAATATTGCCTGAAAGAATAATTTATAATGTATTACTATTGTGATAGTCACACATTTTCAAGCTGATAGATTGCCTATCAACTTTTGTTTTAATCAAATTTTACCGTTTATGACCTAAAAATGACAAATTATGACTTGGACGTTTATTTCCAAGAGAATTTGTTAAACTGAAATGGTCAATCGCGGTGACAAAAAATTATTGGGAGGTATTCAAATGAATACAAAAATTTTTGAACAATTTGATGTAATGACAGACGCAGAACTTGCTAAAGTTGAAGGTGGAGGCATGGAATGGATTGGAGATGTATTGGGTGCTATAGGTAATGCTGCGCATCCTGTTAACCCTCGTCAAGTGGTAGACCAATTAAATGGAAAGTATCCACGTCGTGGTCCTGTTCGTTCTTGCCCTCCTGGAGGAACTGGAGGAACACCTAATGCTTGTTGATAATTTGTCTGTAGAAATTTCTAAATAATGTTATTTTAAAGATAATTTAGAAATTTTTTAGCAAAAAAGAAATACGGTATGTAAATTATGAAAGCATTATATAAAGGTCGTCTGTCTGATGTATGGGAAATAAGTAAGACGAATGTTCAACCAGTATGGGTTCAGCAAGCTTTTAAACAAAATTATCTGAAATGGAACGATAATAAATTAATAATTTCTATGAGCGGAATAAATCCGTCTATGAAATTTAATTTGAAAATTAGCTTATTGAGTTATCCTGGTTACGCCTCTTATCCTGTGGGGTATATCGGAGATTTTTTAGATATTACTAACCATCGTGTTGTTTCAAAAAAACAATTTCATAAACATTATCAAATTATTGAAGAGGATCCTCTATAATTCTCATTTATATCTAAAACTACAGTTTAAAGCAGCTTTAAATGTTCGATAAAACTGGCGGCATACTTTTTGCCTATCAGCTTTTGTTTTAATCAAAATGTTACCGTTTAGGAACTCAAAATGCCCTTTTACGACTTAGGCGTTCATTTTTCTAAAAAAAGGGTTATACTATACTTGTTTCCGAAAATATAAATTAACAAGGAGGCAGTCATTATGAATACAAAAGCATTTGAACAATTTGGTGTCATGAACGAAGTAGAACTTTCAGCCGTTGAAGGTGGAGGTTGGAAATGTGTTGCTGGAGTAGGAGGAGCATTTACTTGCTAGGTGGTGTGCCACTTTTCAAAGAAAAGAGGTATAACTATGAAATATCATCTTTCTAGGTTAGATAAGTTATTACTTATCAGATGTTTAATGGGTCAGTTACCAATTATAGGTATACTTAGTATATTCTTATCGCAGGAATTTTTTACCCTTCCTTTACTAACTAAAGTAGTTATAATACTAATTTTGACAACTAATATGGGAATCACTATTTACTTTACAAAGGAAATTAAACTAGAACAGGCAAAAGAAAATACTCATTTTCATGCTAGAGCTATGCAGATTTCTTTCATCGTGATTGCCTTGATTTTTGGTTTTATAGGCTTGTATAGGGGCGTAACTGCAGTAGAAACGTACCAACAAGTTATAGGGTATATAGGCGCTTTTATATGTATTGTTATAGCAGGTTTATTAGTTTGGGGGTTGAAATTTATTAAAGACTAAGCCTAAGGATTTTAATAAATACTTTTCTACCCAACTTATAGTATTCCTAATTAAGCAGTATCGTTAGAAACTTTATTCTTGATAGCAGGAATATATCTTTTGGTAACGACTAAGTAAAACTACTTTTGGCTGATAGCTAGGAACACTATCAGCCTTTTTCAAAAAGAAAGGGAGTTATTTATGACCTTAAAACGTATGAAATCAGTTGTATTATTATCATCTGCTTTATTGAGTATAGTAGCAGTGACAGCTTTTGCTGACGATGAGGCGACTTCGTCTAGTTCAACTATTGAAGTTGTTAATCAATCTGAAACTAGTGTGACTAGCACAGAGACTTCATCATCAAGTATCGAATCAGCGGTTACGGCTATTGAAACAGAACCGTCTTCGGAAGAAAATCAAGCAGTTGTTGCTAAAGCTGAGGATAATACTCTCCCAGCTGAAACGACTCCAGAAGTACAGACAACACCTACTACCCAAACCTCAGAAGATACCACACCAGTTGCTGCTGATGAAGCAGAAGAAACTGGTACTGATGATGTAACGGTTAAACAATATGAAGAAAACGTTGCTGATTTTAATGCTGTTGGTATTTCTGATGTGTATCACATGTTTACCAAAGACAATAAGGAGCATGTCCTCTATATTGGTCGTCCGACTTGTTATTACTGCCGTCAATTTTCATCAGAACTAAAAGAGTTCAATACGCTGCTAGATGAGGGTTTGGCATATTATAATACAGATAGTGCAGATTTTGATGATAATGCGCGTGCTTTCCTTTATGAAACGGTGGGAATTCCAGGAACTCCTACTATTTTACGATTGCAAAATGGACAACTCTTATCAGGATGGGTTGGTGGTGGCGTTAGCGCTCAACAGCTCTATGATTATCTTTTCTTAGGAATTAACCCAGAAGAATCTCAAATAGATGATCATGAGGATAATAGCACAAAAGATGAGATTACAGAAGAAAGACCTGCCTCGCAAGATACAGTCACCTTTAATCAAGGACGACCAACGACCATGCAGACAAGCCCAGCATCAGCACAATCTGTTTCTCTATCAACTCCAGCTCCAACAAGCACCGTAGTATCCACAAAAACTACGCCAACAACTCTTCCAAATACTGGTGAAGAAAAAAGCAATCTTTACAGCTTAAAGATCCTTTTTATCCTACTTAGCTTAGCCACACTTGGCTTATCAAAAATGATGAAATCAGAAGACTAAAATCAACTAATCTCCTTATTTCGTAGCGGAAAAGATTATCAAAATCACAAAAGAAACACGGTGACAAAGAGCTGACTACCATGCCATAACGCCCAAGACAGTTTATAAAGACGATATTTCAGTGAAGGGAGACAGCTTGCTCCTTGCGATGTTGACAGAAAAAGAGAAAAACGAAAAGTTGTCCTGCGCGGTCAACTTTTTTGATCAGATGAAGTCATCTTGAAAGGTACGATCAAAAGTTTTGAGAAGTTAATGAGAAATTCAAACGATCTAAACAAAAGTTATCTCAGGTCATTTGAAAATGGAAAAGTGTTCAACTAACTTCTGTTCACTAGATTGTAAAAATCAAATGTGCTGAACTAATTTTAGTTGAGCAGCATTGGAAAAATAATCTTCTCAACTAAAATTAGTTCAGCACATTAAAAAAATTTCTCAAAAAAACCAACTTTTTTCAGATTTTTTATTTGTCTTACGAATAAATAGATAGAGAAGAAAATCTTCTACTGTTTTTTAGGATAAGGAGACAAGAATATGTCACAAAAATCTATTCAACCACAATCATTGCCACGTATTGAATTTACAGAGTAGATTTCAACAACTTTTGATGCCATTGATAGGGAAAACTTGACGTTGGGAACAGATGAAATCATCGTTAGTCAAGCGCATAAGCTAAGAAAATTACTCCCACAACTGGCAGCAACGATTAAGGAAAAACGTAAATCTGATATTTCCCAACAACTGGCAGAATCACAAAAACTACGTAGGGCAGATCTTCAAGCGCTTAAAGATGCCATTAAGCCTGCCAAGGTTAGTCGTTTGGTGGAGAAAAAGGATGCTTATCTGCTGTTAAATGAATTATTGAAAAAGCATAATGATGCTCAAAGCTCAGGACTAGAAAAAACGAATGGGGTGATAAAATCTCTTCTGACGAAATTAGCCTCAGAAGAATATGCTCAAGCAGTAGAAACTCTGAGGGTAGATGAATATGTCCAAAATCTCCAAGAAAGTCATCAAAAGACCTATCAACTCTATCTCAGTCGACAACAAGAAGAACTGGTCAAATCATCATCAAATAAAAAAGAAATCAGAGAAACCATGAACAAAAGTTATCGTCTTTTCTGTAGCCATTTGGAAAATCTTGTTGATTATGATGAAGATACGTCTTACAGTTCTTTATATACACTGGTTGAAAAAGTCAAAAAAGACTTTGCGGAAGTGTTACAACGTCGTAAAGCCCAAGCTAAGCGTAAAAAACCTATTCAATCAGAAGAGGAGGTGGTGCCACCATCTGACTAAGTTAGGTGTTTGTCATGACAATTTTATTTTTAATTATTTTCACCCTGTCAAAAATGGCAGGGATTTTTGTATCGCGATGACCGTTTACGACCTATTTTGAACCATTTACGACTTTGCTGGTTGTGAGAGAGGAAAATAGTTTATAATAGTATCAAGAAATAAGGCCAACATAGTTAGGAGAAAGACGTGGATATTTTTGTACTCGAAGATGATATTCCCCAACAATTCCGAATGGAGCGTGCTATTAATCTTGTGATGGAATCAAATAACTGGCATTATCGGTATTTGGAGATTTCATCTAATCCTGATGAAATCATCGCAGTAGCAGGTAATGGTGAACATCAAATTTTCTTTCTTGATTTAGAAATTAAAGGTGAAGAGCAGCAAGGGATTGATGTTGCTAAAGCTATTCGTGAAAAAAATAGCACAGCTATTATTGTTTTTGTGACGACACATTCTGAATTCATGCTCTTAACCTATCAATCTTTAGTAGGTGCTATTGACTTTATTGACAAAGGATTAAACGAAGAAGCGTTTAATGAACGCTTATTCGTTTGTCTTAAAGAAGCTGTCAAACGCCAAGAGGGAAACTTTGGTGAACATTCCTACTTGTTTCATACCCCACAAGCCAAAGTGCGGGTAGCTTATGATGATATTTTATTTTTTGAAACGTCACCAGCACCTCATCGTGTTATTTTGCACACTAAGAACGAACGTACAGAATTTTATGCGACCATAGCAGAAGTGGCAAAATCAGATGAACGTCTTTTTAGATGTCATCGTTCTTTTGTGGTTAACGTGGATAATATCGCTAGATTTGATATGAGGTATAAGCTCATTTATTTTGAGATGGGAGAAACCTGTCCTGTAGCTAGGGCTAAGGTGAAATTATTACAGGAGAAAATTGGATAATGGAGAGGTAAAATGTTAGATTGGGTTATAACATCGCTTATATACGATACTGTTATTTTACTAATCTACAGTAATGTTAGAAAAAAACAGATGACATTACTGGAAATTGTATTGACAATATTAGTTATTTTTATAGCAGATCATGGCTGGTTTTACTTCATCGTTATTAAATTTTTATTTTTAATTCTTCTATCTTATTTTGGGGATGAGAATAGAGAGCTTTCCATAGTTGTTCATATTTTTTATGGCATTTTTCCTTTTGTTTTAGAAAGTGCCTTGAAACGCCTTGTAGTGTTCTTTATAATGCCAATTTTTAGCGTTAACTACATGGTTATGAGTAATAGTTTACCTCTATTTTTCATTGTTGAGCTACTGGTTTTGATGATTTACTTTTTACTTGTCAATCTATCAAAAGTTAATTTTCAAGATTTTATAAAAATGACTGAAGTTACAAAATTACGTAGAGTTTTAATCTTTACTAATGTGACTATGATATTCTACAACATCGTTATTGAATTTTTGACAGGAGCAGAGTTTGAGGGTCAGGTACCTACCCTCCTTTATCGTCAGTGGTTAACGGTGATCTATTTCTTTTTCTTTATCTTTATGCTTTTTTATCTTAATCGTAGTTACCAGACATGGTTAGAGCATGAGATTGTCTTGGGAAAGGAGAAGCAGTTACAAGCATTATCAGATTACAGTAAACAAATGGAGAGCCTTTACCAAGAGGTAAGAGGCTTTCGTCATGACTATATCAATATTTTGACAAGCTTGAAGGAAGGTATTGATAGAGATGATATGGCAATGGTTAGGAAAACTTATGAAACGGTTTTAGAAGAATCTGGTTATTTTTTTAATGATAGTAAATTCGAGATAAGCCATCTGTCTAATATTGAAAATGATGCTATCAAGAGTATTTTATCCACTAAAATGTTGGAAGCTCACTCACTAGGTATTGACATTAGCGTAGAAGTTCAAAATCTTATTGGTGCCCCGGATATTTCTTTATTGGATTATGTTCGTTTACTGTCTATTCTTTGTGACAATGCGATTGAGGCAGCGATTAAAGCAGAACATCCTCAAATAAAAATAGCCTATTTTGATCAAGATGACAGCTATACTTTTGTTATTGAAAATACAACTAAAGACGAACGTATCCCTGTAGATTTGATTTTTAAAAAGAACTATAGTAGCAAAGGTATTGGGCGCGGTGTCGGTCTAACAACAGTCAACCACATGGTTACTACTTATTCTAACCTTACTATTCAAACATCTAGTAAAAATCATCTGTTTAGACAGACAGTGCATATAAAAAAAGGGCCACGGAGATAAACTCTGGGCTCTTCAAATTTTTAAGCTTGTTTATAAGGATCGTGCCGTTTAAACCAATCCCATAATCCAGCTAGAAGGTGTGTATCACCACCCTTTGTCATTTCCAGTTCTTCGGCACTTAGTTCAGAAAATTGGTCAAGTGTTGAAAAGTGAGTTGATGTATTTTTCATAGTAAATGTCTCCTTGTTTTTGCAACTATTATATCACAATAAGAAGAAAAGGGTGACAGAAATCATAAAAAGTCGTTTTTAAGTCGTAAACGGTCCTTGATGTACCATTCATACCTCGGATAAGTACAGTTCAACGTTTATGGAGAACTAAAATTGTCAAAATCGGGTTAGCGCCAATTGGATTATCCGAAGATTGTATGAACATAGGCTCTTAGATAAAGAGTGCACATAAAAAGCCAACCTCATCTCTGAAATTAGCCTTTATTATAAGGAAAGGACGGGATTTGAACCCGCGTGTGAAAGGATTCCACTTGCCAGATTTCGAGTCTGGTGCCGTACCAAGCTGGGCCACCTTTCCAAATGTCGTATTTAAGCGTTGTTTGATTTCAAATGATAATGTTGCTCAAAATACCATGCGGAAAAAGGGATTTGAACCCTCACGCCCATACTGGGCACATGCGCCTGAAGCATGCGTGTCTGCCGTTCCACCACTTCCGCAAAAGACAAAGTCATTATACGACTTTTAATCAAAAAAGACAAACATGAGAAATCTTTTGAGCTAGGTACTGAATAAAAGGGCATTTTTTGCTATAATGAGACTATCAATCAAAAAAAGGAAATACATTTGCAAGGTAGAATTATCAAGTCTCTAGCAGGTTTCTATTATGTAGAATCTGACGGAGTTGTTTATCAAACACGTGCGCGTGGAAATTTTAGAAAAAAAGGTCAAACACCTTACGTCGGTGATTTTGTTGATTTTTCAGCAGAAGACCATTCAGAAGGTTATATTTTAGCAATTCATGACAGAAAAAACAGTCTTGTTCGCCCACCAATTGTCAACATCGACCAAGCGGTGGTTATCATGTCAGCAAAGGAACCTGATTTTAATGCCAATTTGTTAGACCGTTTCTTGGTTTTATTAGAGCATAAGGCGATTGAACCAATTGTTTATATTTCAAAAATGGATTTATTGACAAGTCCTGATGAGATTGCAGCGATTCAAAAACAATACCAAGAAATTGGTTATCAATTTTGCACATCTTTAGACGAATTGCTTCCGCTCTTGACGGACAAAGTAACCGTCTTTATGGGACAGACAGGTGTTGGAAAATCAACATTGCTAAACAAGATTGCTCCTGATTTGAAACTAGAAACAGGTGAAATTTCAGATAGTCTTGGGCGTGGTCGACACACGACACGAGCTGTTAGTTTTTATAATGTCAACGGTGGTAAAATTGCTGACACGCCAGGATTTTCATCACTGGATTACGAAATAACTAATGCAGAAGACCTGAACAAAGCTTTTCCAGAGCTCCGTCGTTTAAGTCGTTTGTGTAAATTCCGTTCATGTACGCATACTCATGAACCATCGTGTGCGGTCAAAGACGCCGTTGAGTCTGGAGAACTTTGGCAGTCACGTTATGATAACTATCTTCAATTTCTCAGTGAAATTGAGAATCGTCGCGAAACATATAAGAAAGTTGTAAAAAGAAAGTAGGTACTTATGTCAAACAATAAAATCGCTCCATCAATTTTAGCAGCTGATTATGCTAACTTTGCTTCAGAATTAAAACGTATTGAAGAAACAAGTGCTGAATATGTGCACATCGATATTATGGATGGCCAATTTGTACCTAACATTACTTTTGGTGCAGATGTTGTGGCTAGCATGCGTAAACACAGCAAACTTGTTTTTGATTGCCACTTGATGGTTGTCAATCCCGAACGCTTTGTTGATGCTTTTGCACAAGCTGGTGCTGATATCATGACAATTCATGCAGAATCAACCCTTCACATTCATGGTGCCCTTCAAAAAATTAAAAAAGCTGGCATGAAAGCTGGTGTTGTTATCAACCCAGGAACACCTGTTTCAGCTATTGAACCTGTTTTGAGCTTGGTTGACCAAGTACTTATCATGACAGTTAACCCAGGATTTGGTGGTCAAGCTTTCATTCCTGAAATGCTTGAAAAGGTTCAAAAAGTTGCTAAAATTCGTGACGAAAAAGGTTACGATTTTGATATTGAAGTTGACGGTGGTGTAGATAACAAGACTATTAAAGCATGCTATCAAGCCGGAGCTAACGTCTTTGTTGCAGGATCATATCTCTTTAAAGCAAGCGATTTGACTGCACAAGTAGAAACATTGCGCGTGGCTTTAGATGACTAAGGTAGCTGTATTTGCTGGTGGTCAATTATCAGATTTCTCCACTGGATTTGATGTCTTTGTCGGTGTGGATCGAGGCAGTTTGTTTTTATTAGAAAATAAGCTCCCGCTGGATATTGCAGTTGGTGATTTTGACTCAGTTAGTCAAGATGAATTGCAAGGGATTCAGCATGAGGCAGGTGTTTTTATAAAAGCTAATCCTGAAAAGGATGACACTGACACAGAACTAGCTCTAAAAACTGTTTTTGAGCAGTATCCGAAAGCCCAAGTGACTATTTTCGGAGCTTTTGGTGGTCGAATTGATCATATGATGTCCAATCTCTTCTTGCCTGGGGATCCTGATTTAGCACCATTTATGCGTCAGATAACTTTGCGAGACAAGCAAAACAGCATTCAGTTTTATCCAGCGGGAACTTGCCAAGTTTTGCCTGAAGCCGAAATGACCTATGTGTCTTTCATGGCTGATGGGGATGCGGATTTAACCATTGAAGGAGCTAAATATAATTTGAATGCTAAAAATTTTTTTAAAAAGAAAATTTATTCTAGCAACGAATTTCTAGACCAGCAGCCTATTACAGTTACCTTAGCATCGGGTTATCTTATCGTTATTCAGAGTAAGGATAGGTAATATGTTAGTAATAACTTTATTGTTAGGAGTTATCGGAGTTGCTTTGTTGGTATACCTTTTATCAAAAATTGCAAAGCTAACTGATGATTTATCACAAAAAATGGACGATAATGCAGATAATTTATCTGACCAAGTCTCTTATCAACTTGATTTAGCTCAAAAAGATCAGGTCTTGGCTTTGAATAATCAGCTTAATCGTCTGCAAAATGATTTATACACACAATTAAATGATATTCGCGATGTGCTTCATAAAAGTTTAAGCGAGAACCGCGACCGTTCTGACCAACGCCTAGAAATCATTAATCGTAATTTGACAAATTCTGTCAAAGAAATGCAAGCGTCTAATGAAAAACGCTTAGAAGAGATGCGTCAAACCGTTGAAGAAAAGCTAGAGCAGACCTTGCAGAATCGTTTGAAAGCTTCCTTTGAGACAGTTTCAAAACAATTAGAATCTGTTAATCAAGGTTTGGGTGAGATGAAAACAGTCGCTCAGGATGTTGGTACCTTGAACAAAGTGCTTTCTAATACGAAAACGCGTGGTATTCTCGGTGAATTGCAATTAGGGCAAATTATCGAAGATATCATGACGCCAAGTCAGTACGAACGTGAAGTTCCGACCGTTTCTGGCTCAAGCGAACGCGTGGAATATGCCATCAAACTCCCAGGAGTTGAAGACGATGGCTATGTTTATTTGCCAATCGATTCAAAATTCCCGTTGGAAGATTATTATCGTTTAGAAGATGCTTATGAAAGTGGTGATAAGGAACAAGTTGAACTTTATCGTAAGTCACTTCTAAATAGTATCAAGCGCTTTGCTAAAGATATCAATAAAAAATACTTAAATCCACCTGAGACAACTAATTTCGGTATTATGTTTTTACCGACAGAAGGATTATATTCAGAAGTGGTTCGCAATGCTAGCTTCTTTGATAGCTTGCGACGTGATGAGAAAATTGTTGTGGCAGGCCCATCAACGCTATCAGCTCTATTAAATTCGCTTGCTGTCGGATTCAAAACTCTTAATATTCAGAAAAATGCGAACGATATCAGCAAGATTCTAGGGAATGTTAAGGTGGAATTTGAGAAATTTGGCAACATGCTTGTTAAAGCTCAAAAACAAATTAACACTGCAAATAATACCTTGGATAGCCTGATTTCCACACGAACAAATGCAATTATCCGTGCGTTGAATACAGTAGAATCTTACCAAGATCAAGCGACAAAAAGCTTGCTTAACCTCCCACCATTAGAAGAAGAGGACAATCATGAAAATTAGTCAAATGAAAAAAGACGAACTCTTTGAAGGGTTCTACTTGATAAAATCTGCAGAACTTCGTAAGACAAGATCTGGTAAAGATTACATCGCCTTCACCTTCCAAGATGATAGTGGTGAAATCTCAGGAAATCTTTGGGATGCTCAGCCTTATAACGTTGAAGAATACACTGCAGGTAAAGTTGTTTATATGAAAGGACGTCGTGAGGTCTATAACGGCACACCTCAAGTGAACCAAATTACGCTACGTAATATACGAGAAGGTGAGCCAAATGACCCACGCGATTTCAAAGAAAAATCACCTGTTGATGTTCTTGATGTTAAAGAATATCTTGAACAGATGATGTTTAAAATTGAAAATGCGGTTTGGCAACGTGTGGTCCGTGCACTTTATCGCAAATACGACAAAGAATTCTTTACATATCCAGCTGCTAAAACCAACCACCATGCTTTTGAATCAGGCCTAGCCTACCATACAGCAACTATGGTTCGTTTGGCAGATGCGATTGGTGATGTTTATCCGCAGCTTAATAAGAGTTTGCTTTACGCTGGTATTATGCTTCATGACTTGGCTAAAGTTATTGAATTGACAGGTCCAGACAATACAGAGTATACAGTTCGCGGTAATCTAATCGGTCACATTGCTTTGATTGATGAAGAAATTACAAAAGTTTTGACAGAGTTAAATATTGATGATACGAAAGAAGATGTTATTATTCTCCGTCATGTTGTCTTAAGTCACCATGGTTTACTGGAATATGGTAGTCCAGTTCGTCCACGTGTCATGGAAGCAGAAATTATTCACATGATTGATAATATCGATGCTGAAATGATGATGATGACAACAGCTTTGAGCCGTATTGATGAAGGCGAAATGACAAATCGTATCTTTGCTATGGACAACCGTTCTTTCTATAAACCAAAGCTATAATTAATCGATTTAAGAAATTCTAATCGTGGTTTGCCCACGGTTTTTTAATATAAAAAAGCTATCCAGACGGATACCTTTGAATGATGCACAGTTGTATTATTTATTGCTTCGTATAGATATCTTGGCTTCCATCACCTTCAGTCAAAGTAAGTTGATTACCGTCTAATTGATAGGTTTTCATATCATCACCGATTAGGATAATCTGTTTGGCAACATTGACTTTTACTGAATCAATATCAATTTTTTCGTCGTATTTCTTAGTTTCTAGTTGGCCAGTTCCATCCTTGATGATTAAAGTTTTAATTTCATCAAATCTTTCTAAAACATAAGTTCCATCCAAAAAAGTTGAGATGCTACATTAACAATGTCTGAGCTAGAATAACTAGAGCTAGTTGTTTCGGTTTGATTTGAAGCAGTAGCGTTATTTTGCGCCCGACAAGCTCCTAAAAATCGTTGCTAGCATCAAACCAGCTAATTTGAACAGTTTTTCCATAATTAGACCTCCGTTTTTCATTGATTGAATCGTTGTGCAAATAGACTAAGGACCATTAATTAAACAAGAAACAATATTATTTCACTTTACGGTATCAAATCGAGATTATCAATTGCTTTATCATCTATGGTTTATTATTTATAGCTGTCTCTTCTCGCCGATGTTATATTATTGAAGATTTTTACTGTCAAAGGATAACGCTTACTATGTTTCTATGATAGCTTTTTTCCACATTTTAAGAGAGTTTATTAAAGTTATAAAGTGCGTTAAATAACACAACATTTTAATATTACGCTCTCAAGAACCCCTTTACATTAGGAAAAAACATAAAAAACGTACATTTTTTATTAAAATGTTCGTTTTTTTCGTCTTCTTATGTTATAATAACAAAAACAGATACTAAAAATGGAGAAATTATGAAATTACGACGTAGTGAACGCATGGTTGTCATCTCCAACTATTTGATTAACAACCCTTACAAGTTGACAAGTTTAAACACTTTTGCTGAAAAATACGAAGCAGCAAAATCTTCTATTTCTGAAGACATTGCCATCATTAAAAAAGCTTTTGAAGAATCGGGCATTGGTGAAATTGAAACTGTCACAGGGGCAAGTGGAGGTGTCATTTTTACACCAGGGATCTCTGAAGAAGAAGCAAGGTCGGTTATTGAAGATTTACGTGATAGTATGTCAGAAAGTAATCGTATCCTTCCAGGTGGTTATATTTATTTATCAGACTTGCTAAGTACCCCACGCATTCTACAAAATGTAGGGCGTATTATTGCTAATGCCTTTAAAGGACAAAAGATTGATGCTGTTATGACAGTTGCCACAAAAGGTGTGCCATTAGCCAATGCTGTAGCTAACATTTTAAATGTACCTTTTGTTATTGTTCGCCGAGACCTTAAAATTACTGAAGGTTCTACAGTTTCTGTCAATTACGTAAGCGGATCAAGTGATCGTATTGAAAAGATGTTCTTGTCAAAACGTAGCTTGAAACCAAATAGCCGAGTATTGATTGTCGATGATTTCCTTAAAGGTGGTGGTACAATTTCTGGTATGGTTAGCCTTTTGACAGAATTTGATAGTACATTAGTTGGTGTTGCTGTCTTTGCTGAAAATGCACAAGAAAAACGTGACCGCATGAACTACAAATCATTGCTAAAAGTTTCAGAAATTGACGTTAAAAATAACCACGTTAAAGTAGAACTTGGTAATATCTTTGACAAATAATCAGAAAGAGGCGATTGCCTCTTTTTTGTATCTCTGAAAATAATGTTTCAAAACAGGAAAAACAAGCAAAATCAATTGACATGTTGCCAGTCTTATGGTATTATTATGAACGGTACTTTTTACTTTTGGTCTCTCCAGAGTGTACAGAGACGTGCTGACAAATGTTGCAAAGTACACATTTTAGATAGGGACTGTCACCAAGCGCCCTATCAACCAAAATAAAAATCTTACAGGAGAAAAGTAGATGCCTACAATCAACCAGTTGGTACGTAAACCACGTAAATCTAAAGTTGAAAAATCTAAATCACCAGCTCTTAACGTTGGTTACAACAGCCACAAAAAAGTTCAAACTAACGTATCTTCACCACAAAAACGTGGTGTTGCAACACGTGTTGGAACAATGACACCTAAAAAACCTAACTCAGCCCTTCGTAAATTCGCTCGTGTACGTTTGAGCAACCTTATCGAAGTTACTGCATACATCCCAGGTATCGGACACAACCTTCAAGAACACAGTGTTGTTCTTATCCGTGGTGGACGTGTAAAAGACCTTCCAGGGGTACGTTACCACATCGT